>SXGU01235802.1_pt1 | contig 49061 bp, 49 predicted proteins | sample 3174531 | NCBI WGS metagenome assembly SXGU01 (sample SAMN11356863, study PRJNA531348) | freshwater metagenome | isolation source: freshwater sample F1-140 | place: China: Fuxian Lake, Yuxi | collected 2017-12-25 | reverse complement strand
TTTCGTTATTGGCCCACATCACCGAGACTATCGCGACCTGATCGGATAACAATTTTTTATACGATTCCAGGTTTAAGCGTCCGGCTTTATCGACCGGCATTCTGTGGATGGTGTAGCCTTCTTTTTCAAGATAATCGCACAGGCTTAAAATCGCCGGATGCTCCACCATCGTGGTAATGATTTCTTTCTTGTTCGGTTGCGCCTTGATTGCGGACAAAATCGCCGTAGAATTGGATTCGGTGCCGCATGAAGTAAAAATGATTTCGGAATCGTGTTCGGCGCCGATCAAAGCCTGAACCTGTTGCCGGGCTTGTTTAAGTCCGCGCGCGACGCCGTCGGCGAATTTATGAATGGATGACGGATTGCCGTATTGCTCAAGGAAATACGGAATCATCACATCGACCACCGCAGGATCAACCTTGGTGGTGGCATTATTGTCCAGGTAAATGTCAGTCATTACGCCACCTCAATATTAACCAGTTTCGCCATCTCCGATGCCGGTACCACTTTAATGAATTCGCCCATCACTTCCATCAAGCGTTGTTGAATGCCCGCAATGGTCATCGCCGCCATTTGGCAACCGTTACAGGCGCCGGTCATGTTGACGTAAGCGGTGTTGCCGATCACTTCGACCAACTCCACGTCGCCGCCGTCCGCCATCAAGGCCGGTCTTAACGATTCCAGCACTTCCTCGATCTTTTTGATGCGTTGCAAATTAGTCAACGGCGCTTTAACCGCGGCGATTTTTTCCGGAGCCGCTGCCGGTGCGGCGGTAGGATCGAACTTTTCGCCTTTTTCGGCCAACACTTTTTCCAGAATCGCTTCAATGTCTTCATGACAAGCCGCGCAACCGCCGCCCGCTTTAGTAAAATTGGTCACGTCTTCAACAGTGCGCAATTTATTGGCCCAGATCATTTCTTCGATCATTACCGCATCGATTGCGAAACATTTGCAGATCAGCGCGCCTTCTTCATGATCGTCTTTCCATTCTTCGCCGCGATAATTCGCTATCGCCGCTTGCAGAGCTTCGCGCCCCATAACCGAACAATGCATTTTTTCCGGCGGCAAGCCTTCCAGATGATCGGCAATATCCTGGTTGGTCACTTTTAACGCTTCATCCAGCGTCATGCCTTTAATGATTTCGGTTAATACCGACGACGAAGCAATCGCCGAACCGCAACCGAATGTTTGAAAACCGGCTTCCAAGATCACTTCGCTTTCGTCATCGACTTTCAAGGTCAAGCGCAAGGCATCCCCGCAGCTGATAGAACCCACTTCGCCGGTCGCATTCGCGTCAACAACCGCGCCCGCATTTTTAGGGTTAAAAAAATGTTCTTTAACTTTGTCTGAATAATCCCACATGTCTTTATCCTCGAATTAGATTTGCTGGTCAGTTAAGAACAGGTTTTAGTTCCGGTACCGTCGGTACTGGTGTTAAACGAAGTACCGCAAGCGCAACTTTTAGCCGCATTGGGGTTGGTGAATTTAAATCCCGAGCCTTCGATACTGTCGAGAAAATCGACGGACATACCGTCGAGCATCGGCATACTGGTCGGATCGATAAATACTTTCACCTCGCCGAAATCGATGACAGTATCTTCCGGTGTGTGGCTACCCTCAAGCTTCAAGCCGTATTGATAGCCTGAGCAGCCGCCATCGGTCACTTCTATGCGCAAACCCGCTGTAGGTGTTTCCGAGCCGGAAATAAAGCGACCGACCGCGCTAATAGCTTTTTCTGTTAATGTAATCATTTTTATGCACTCCTGAATGTATGGCATCGTTCTTGTTAATAACTAAAGCAACCTGTATGCCATTTCGTTATTTATTTATCAATCGCTTGTTTAATAAGCTTTTAATAACAAAACCGTACAATAAACAACGTTTTATCAAACAGGTTTCACTCACACAAGCAGCCAACAATGTAAGGTTTGCTACAAACCAACCGGAGATATGCAATGAACGTAGAAGATTTAGATATAGGTGACGTGGTCTATGCGGCAAAGGCCATTATCGATGACGGCTCGATACCCGATGGCGTTGAAGGCGCTTTACTGGCCGAAGCCGGAACGCGCGGCGTCATCACCCTTATAGGGCATGTGGAAGAAGAACCGAATCGCAGCGTATTTCTGGTGCGCTTTGAAGATAGCGAGATGAATCTGGGCAATCCGATTGGCTGCTGGGTTGAAGATTTGGCTATGGAACCTAAGCAGGTCAATTAAGACATGACGTGAAACGTTGTAGGAGCGGGTCATGTCCGCGACATTTCAACCGCAATTGCCCGGTTGTTGCATCCTCATCGCGGGCATGGCCCGCTCCTACCGACATTGTTGTGCGGTCGGCGTAATAACGCGTAACGCGGCAACCCATTCCCTTAAACAAGGGCTTTTCGCCTGGACTTATCTCTATGAATCAACAAACCGAAACCGTCCTAAATTACCATAATCGCACCAAACACAGCCTGGAGCGTTACGCGAAGGCTCCTGAATCTATCGATTGGGAAGACCAACCGGATCAATTCCGGCATTTTTCCGGTTGCGAGATTATCACGCTGCCCAAACCCGGAACCGAACTTGAAGCGTTGTTCGCCGACCTCGATAACCCGGAACGCATCCCGAAAAAACCGTTAAACCTAAGTCATGCGGGCTTATTGCTGGAGCTGGCCTTCGGTCTGTCGGCATGGAAACAATTCGGCCCGAGCCGCTGGGCATTGCGCTGCAACCCTTCCAGCGGCAACCTGCACCCGACCGAAGCTTACTTGATCGGCACCGGCGAGGATTTTATTAAACCGGGCGTTTACCATTATGTCAGCCACGATCATAGCCTTGAGCGGCGTTGTCGGTTTTCCGACAATTTACCCGATTGCGGCATACTGATCGGCTTATCCTCGGTCCATTGGCGGGAGGCCTGGAAATACGGCGAGCGAGCTTTCCGTTATTGTCAGCATGACATAGGCCATGCTTTGGGCGCATTGCGCTACGCGGCGGCGGCGCTGGGTTGGTCGGTGGAATTGCAGGCCCAATGGTCGGATGACGACATCGCCAAACTATTAGGGCTTGACCGGGATGATTTTAAAAAGGAGGAACATGAATTCCCCGATGTCATTTGCCGGATTCATACGCAATCCAAGATGAGCCCATTAGACCCCAAAGCCCTACTGGATGCCGCGCAATCGGGAACCTGGTTCGGCAAAGCCGACAGCCTTCGCGCTTATCATATGTATAAATGGCCGGTCATTGATGAAGTCTCGATTGCCGCAAGCAAACCGCAAACAGAAGAACCCGAGTGGCTGGCTAACGGGCGGCAACTTATCGAATCGTCCTGCACCAAAACGGCAAGCCAAATCATCCGGCAACGCCGCAGTGCGCAGCAATTTGACGGCAAAATGGCGGCGCTGCCGCAGACCGATTTTTACCGAATGCTGGCCGCCGTTCTGCCGACCGCAGCCGCATTCGAACTATGGCGTTGGCCGCCGAAAATTCACCTGTTTATTTTCGTGCATCGCGTTGACGGTTTAACTCCCGGCATCTATGCGCTGCCGAGACATGACGATGCCCTTGAACCATTACAGGCCGCAACTCTCGCTGAGTTCGATTGGCAGAAAGTGTCCGAAGCTTTGCCGCTATATCATCTGTATTCAGGAGATTGCAGAAAGATTGCCAAAACCCTGTCCTGTCATCAACCTATTGCCGCCGACAGCGCTTTCAGTTTAGGAATGCTTGCTGAGTTTGGCGAAACTATTGAAGAGGGGCCGTGGCTTTACCGGCGCTTGTTTTGGGAATGCGGCCTGATCGGCCAAACGCTGTATCTGGAAGCGGAAGCGGCAGGCGTTCGCGGCACCGGTATCGGCTGTTATTTCGATGACAGTGTGCATGAGATTTTGGGAATCAAGGACGATAAGTTTCAAAGCCTTTATCATTTTACCGTGGGTAAACCGCTGGAGGATAAGCGGCTGGAAACGTTACCGGCTTATGGGCATTTGAAGTCGTAGTGTAAAAAAGCGTTGCCTCTCCATTTACAGCATCAAAGCTACAGACTCATCTATGCCATCCTAAAAGTTGAAAGCAAAATAAATCGGTATAATCACGAATACAACAAAAAAGGGTGTCAGGTGAAAATAAAAAAATTACAACTTACTAATTTTCGTCGATTTGCTGACTTTACTATTGAGTTTGAGCCACAACTGACTGTTTTGGTTGCCCGCAACGGCGCCGGTAAATCCAGTGTGCTTGATGCGGTTGCGACAGCTATTGGCCCCTTCTTTACACGCCTGCCCAAAGTATCAGGCATCAACCCTAAAGAGACTGATTTTCGCGTATTGCCCGACGGTTCAAAGCCTCCTTATATGCGTATCACCTGTGAAAGCTTTGAGGGCGTTCGCTGGGACAGAACCGAAAAAAGAGATCAATCGAAAAAAACCGTCAGTCAGATTCCAGCCGCGTTAGGCCAAAAAAATCTATATACGTATGTTGATAAGCTTATTGATGCGTTCAACGAGTCGCGTGACTTTGAGCTGCCGGTTTTCATCTACTACGGTACGGGGCGTGCCGTATTTGATGTACCGAAAAGAAAAAAAGGTTTTAGTAAAGATTTTACGCGCTTTGGAGCTTTACAGGAGGCATTGGAAAGCCGCACTAACTTTCGTCGCTTTGTGGAATATTTTTATTATCTGGAAGACATTGAGAGCAAAAGACAGAAAGAGCAGCGTTCCTTTGATGTGGAAATTCCCGAATTAAAAGCTATACGCGCCGCAATCACCAAATTAATGCCGGATTTCTCCAATCCTCGTAGTGTGTATCCGGCGGGTATTATTATGGATTGGCGAGTCAATGATGAAACTAAGCAATTGCGCATTGAGCAATTGAGCGACGGCTATCGGACGACCCTGGCAATGGTTATGGATATTGCCGCACGCATGGCGGAAGCCAATCCTGACAAGATTGATCCGCTATCAACATCCGGGGTGATATTAATCGATGAAATCGATCTGCACTTGCATCCGGGCTGGCAGCAGCGCATTTTGCCGGATTTGATGCGCACCTTCGAGAATATTCAATTTATTGTTACTACACATAGTCCGCAAGTAGTGACTTCGGTTCCCGCTACTTCATTGCGCGTTATCGAGTGGGAGCAAGAACAGCCCTATTTAGTACCCGTTGATTTTTCTTTGGGTGCCGAAGCGCAACAAATGCTGATGCAGGTTTTGGGGGTCTCCCCTCGCCCTGAACAATTGGACATAGTGATCAAATTACATAAATACCAAAATTTGGTCGCTGAAGACAAGTGGGATACTGAGGAAGCGCTAAAACTGCGTGCTGAGTTGAATAAATGGGGGGCAGAACATGAGCCGGAATTACTGCGGCTGGATATGGATATTCGCTTAAAAGAGTTGGATCGCCAAGAATGAAAAAAATATCAAAGAGCACAGAGCCGGAAAAATTAACGCAGTACCGACAGTTAAACCCTACAAACGAATGGAAACGATGCCATAGAAATAAAGATTGCCGAGTTCAAATACAAGACCAACTCAAGTTAGACCAAGGTGGCTTGTGCGCTTACTGTGAAATTGATTTAAAGCCTGCGAATGGTGAGGATGCCGCCGATCTTAGAGTTGAACATTTTCATCCGAAAAAAATAGATGCATCAACTCAGCATAATTGGCATCTGGATTGGCAAAACCTGCTGGCTTGTTGTCATGGCGGCTCTCGTTCGGATATTGTTGATTCCACCAGCAGGTATACGAGTCCCGACCATAGTTGTGATGTGCCTAAGGCAAATAACGATTGGGATAACGTTATTCTAAATCCGCTGCATTTACCCGCATTCCCCTGTCTATTCAAGTTTAATCGTGCTGACGGTTCAATAAGTGTGAATGTCACTCATTGTCAGCAGGCTGGTGTGGATGAAGCTAAGGCGCAAGCCACCATTGATAATCTTCGTCTGGATGCAAAACGCTTAAGAGACCTTCGTAAACCGGTGCTTGATGAACTTAACGAACAGCTCCAAAAAATGGTGTTAACGGGATATACCGTAGAAGAAGCCGGAATACGGCTAACAAAGGCTGTGCTTAAAAAAGATGATCAGGGGAATTGGCCGGCATTTTTCTCGGCAATTCGCAGTTATCTGGGCAGAGCGGCTGAGCAACAGCTAAACACGATCAACTATAAGGGATGAACAATTCTGTAAATAGAGCCTGCTGTTTATGCTCAACTTTAACTCAAGGGAGAAAAGCAGATGATGACATTAGAATTGGATGATGAAACCGCAACCTTATTAAATCAATTAGTAGAGCAGGAACATATCAGCCCGGCGCAACCGGTTAAGAATGTGCTGCTTGAGCATCTGGAAGATCGCCAAGACGCTAAAAAAGCCGATGACGCTTATCAGCGTTATCTTGAAGGCGGCAAAATATCTCACAACTTAAACGACGTGGTAAAAGTGCATTAACAACGCGTACTTTAAACGCGGCTTGCGCGACAAAACCGCAAAATGCTTTATCGACTATAGCTTGCTCGGCGAGTTGATGCAGGCTCAGTTTGGCGTCAATAGCGACTGACTTTATCGGGATAAGTTAGCTTGCCGAAAGTATAGAGCCCGGAATTAATATAGCGACGCAAAGTCTGGAGAGTGCCCGCTATCGTTCCCACGCTTCGGCGCTCGTCTTTATACACAAGTCTATAAAAGCACGTCATTCCGGCAGGGATTGCCGGAATCCAGAGCACAGGGATGTGAATGCTCGTCATTAGGCAATTCCCGAGTTGCAATACATACTGCTAGCTAGGGCATTGCCATCCATGGCTTCTCGGCAACTGCTCCTGCGTTGCTCTCCTTCCTGCATCCGTGCGGTGTCACTCAGACACTTGTGTATAAAGACGAGCGCCGGAGCGTGGGAACGATGTCGCTTTATTCACTTCTGACGCTATAACCATTAGCCGGCTAACTCCTACTTTGCGTAGTCAGGCATGAAGTTCAGAAAAATGATCAATTCACAAATTATTACTGCGTAATTGCGCCATCAACTCTTCAGCTAAACCTTTTACTCCACCTTGGGTAATAATAACCAGCCGTCCAATGCCGTCATCGGAAACCCTTACCGGCAGCCGTGTTGTAGGATAAAGCCTTCCGGCGGCCCCTTGCACCAGTAAGGGTTGATTTTGCTCAGGCGTATAAACCATGCCTTTTACGCGCACCAGCTGTTTAGGGTAATGGGCAATCAGATATTCCAATGTTTTTTGCAGCCGCTCCCACGGTAGCGGATGCTCAAGCTGCAAGGTGATGCTGCTGAAACCGTGATCGGGTAAATCGGGCAGTTCGGTATCACGCAGTCGCCTGAATTTGTTCGGCAAATTGAGCAGCGCATTGTGGTCAAGCTCGCCTTGCACCGCAGTCAGACGGGTTGCGGCGGGAGCCAAGACCGACACGCGCGCATCCAGTTTGGCAATCGCTTCCGCTGTCGCCAAGTCGGTTTGTGTCATAACCACCGTATCCGCCCAAGCGATTTGGGCTTGGGCTTCGGGAAAATAGTCGAAATGATCGGTATCCATGCTCGCCGAAACAGTGGCAATAACCCCTTGCAAGCTATAACGCGCGGCCAACCAACGCTCCCTTAACAAAATATCCAGCACCGGTTCAGGATTGGCGACGCCGCTGGTTTCGATAATCACCCGCTCAAAAGGCCTGTCCCCGGAATCCCAAGCCATGCGCAGGTTTTTCAGTAAGGGTGTTAACGAACCTATCACTTGGCAGCACAAACAGCCGCCGACCAAGGTTGATAACGGTACTTTATGCTCCCGCAGTAATTGTTGATCAATCGGGGTGGAGCCGAATTCATTGATAATCACGGCGGATTTGGGCGCATGGCTCAATAAACGGTTCAGTAATGTGGTTTTCCCGCTGCCGAGAAAACCGCTGATAATGAATACGGGTATGCGTTCAATGACTTTGGATGAGCGAGCTGGACTGTAATTGTTCATGTGAGTTATTAATAATGATATTTGCGGCGGCTTCCCGATAGACCGAATAAGGCTGTCCGGCATCATGACTGACAAAGCGCTCTCTATCCGTCTGCCTGAAACTGACATCCGCCACCTTGAAATTATCCAGGCTCAGGTTATAAAAGCGGTCGTAGTAGACCTGTAGTTCGCGTTTGATTTGCGGCTCGAAGCTCACCTGAATCATTTGCGTGGTGCCGTTACGGCGCTGCTGTACATCGCCGTTTTTTACCACCAATTCCCCGTTTTTAAAGACCAGGTCGGCAGCGCTGAACATGGCTTCCTGATCGGCTTGCGGGGTGTACACCGCAATATCGGCGATGGCGCCGGGCATTAAATGCCCTCTATCCTTTAAGCCGAGCATACGTGCTGCGGCGGTACGGGTCATCACGGCGATTTCATAGAGCGAAAACTCCTTTTTCAACTCCTTCAATAAGCTCATCGCGACCGCTTCCTGATTCAGTTCAGCCATGCATTCCAAACGAAAATCATAATCCATTAACAGCCGGATCAAATGCGGATAGCGCGTAAACGGTCCGCCATTCGGGTGATCGGTGGTGAAAAACAAGCGCCACGGGTCTTCGGCCAGCAAAAAGATTTCCAAGCCGATCAGCCATTGCAGGCTGTTAACAAAACTTTGTTGCTGATAACGGTACGGAACAGCGCCGCCGCTGCCTTCGCATTCGGCATCCCACATCACCCATTTGTTGGGCGTCGCATCGTTACGGCGGCTGTATTGGGCAATCACATCGCCGGAAATAGTCACGGTCCGGCCAAACAACACTTGGCCGACGTCCATCGTGATATTGCGATGTTGATTAAAACCGTCGATTAATTTGGCCGCCGCTGATGAAAAGCCCCGGCCGCCTTCGTTGCCATAGCCGTAGAACTGGATATGTGCCAAATGCATCGGCAAGCCTTGTGCGGCTTCCATGGTGGCGATAGCGGTATCGACATTGCCGGGGAGACCTAAGTTATTGCAATGCACATGCACCGGATGCGGCAGTTGAATGTCGCATGCCGCGCGTTGCAGCGTTTGCAAAATCTGCCGGGAGCTGACCCCGTAATCCGGCACCACATCATCCAACGCAAAACTGCGCACATTCGATTTAAAGGCATTGGCGCCGCCGGCATTAATCACCTTTAAACCCAAACAGCGGGTCGCCTGTAGGGTCCAGGCCACATAATCGTTGACCTGGTTTTGACTAGCCTTAGCGCGCAGCAGCCGCAACAGGAAATCATCGTTACCGAGAATGGCCAAACCCGCGGTATCGATGATCGGAATATCAGCCATCTGTAAATGGGCATCCAGCGCGTTAGCGGGCAATACCGCAGGTTCAACGACGGTCGTGTAACCCATTTGCGCGTAGCGATAGCCGGTTTCGGTGCTTGACCAGCGCGCGGTGCTGAACGCGTGGCCCAGCTTGCGGGCCATGACGTTGCGGTGCTGTTCGGGCAGCAGCAAGCGCGCGGTGTTAACGTTGCCGCCGGCAATGTGGCTATGAATATCGATCGCCCCGGCCATGACGACCTTGCCGGAAACGTCATAATCGGCATCAATCGTCACGCCTGAACCGGGCTGGAAAACAATCGCGCCATCGCGGATAAACAGGTCTTGAACCGTGCCGTTCAGGCCTTGGGCGGGATCGAAAATCCGTCCGCCTGTTAAACGCGTCAACATCTTAAATGATCCTGCAACTGTCCAGCGCTTCGTGAATGTCTTGTTTGGGCAGGTTACGCCCGATAAAAACCATCACCGACCGGCGGATTTCGCCACTGGCCCAAGGCGCTCCGAGATCTTCGGTCAGCAGCATGTGTACGCCCTGATAGATCAGCTTCTGCTCGCAACCCGAGATATGTAAAATCCCCTTGTAGCGTAATAAATCATTGCCGTAATCCCGGATCATGACATCCATAAAAGCCATAAATCTTGCCGCATCAAATGCATGGCCGGTGCTGTAAACGCAAGATGAAATACCGGCATCGTGCTCATGGCTGACATCTTCCAAAAAATCGGGTTCAATTTCCAGAATCGCGTTGAGATTGAAACCGCGTATATCGAGAATTTCGCCGATGTCGGTTTCGCCGAAATGAGCATGAGCGATAGGCGCGCGGGCGTTGATCGCTCGTAATCGCGCTTCCAATGCGGCCAGTTGTTCCGGCGTGATCAAATCGGTTTTGGATAACAACAAGCGGTCCGCAAAGCCGACCTGTTCTTCCGCTTCATGGCATTCAGCAAGTTGTTTAAGTGCGTGTTTGGCATCAACGACGGTAATAATCGCATCGAGCAGATAATATTCGCCGATATCCTGTTCGACAAAAAACGTTTGCGCGACAGGCGCGGGGTCCGCCAGCCCTGTGGTTTCGATGATGACTCGGTCAAAGTGCAGCAAGCCGTTTTCCCGTTTTTCCGCCAACTCGCCCAAAATCCGTACCAAATCGCCGCGCACGGTGCAGCAAATACAGCCGTTGTTCATTTCAACGATCTGCTCGTCACCCTGAATCAGCAGGTCGTTATCGATACCTTCTTCGCCGAATTCATTCTCGATAACGGCAATGCGGCGGCCATGTTCCTCGGACAGGATACGATTTAACAGCGTCGTTTTTCCCGCGCCTAAAAAACCGGTCAAAATGGTGACAGGAACAGGTGTGGAGCGGTTGGAATCAGGCATGGGTTATCCTCTCGGTTATGAAAAAATGTAACTATTTAGCGGATTAATGGAACTCGGCAATTGCTCCGCGGTAATTGCTCCTGCATTACCCTACTACAGGCCATCCATGGCCTTATGCATTGCTCTACCTCCTGCATAAACCACAGGGATGTGGTGAATGCAGATATTGCAGGAGCAAATATCTGTCCATGCAGTCGACAGATGACACGGATAAGACTGATTTACACGGATTTTTTTAAAATATTCTGTGCTTTTAATCAGTGCTTATCCGTTTAATCCGTGTCATCCGTGTTCCATTTCTTGTTTCGCCGAATAGTTACGAAAAAATAAAATTTGCGTAATAAACTCAGCCAAAATCCAGCGTCAATAACAAGCGCCGGGGCGAATTAGGCGTCAACGTTGGCGAGCGATGTATCGCGCCCTGCTGTTCATTGCCTTCCCAAAGACGGCCTTTCAGCAAACCGACAGCATAAGGCGGCATCTTGTGGATTGCGTTATTGTCCAAAATCAGGCCTGAGAGCTCGTCGCTCAAGCCGCCGGAACCGCTGCCCAATTTACGCCGGTCGGCATAAGCGTCTTCCAGCCATTCGGTGCCGACACCGCCGTAAGTGCACACTAAACGGCAGGTCACCGAATCGACATGAAATTTGGGACACATGGCATGATCCAAGGTATTTAAACGCAAGCCGACACGCTTCAACTCGAATAAATCGCAATAAAGCGCGGTTAAAGCGGCCACATCTTTGCAAAACTCCCGATAACCCGGTAAATGTCCGGTTTGGGGCAGTAAGCTAAAGAAATCGAATGACGCAAAATCAATACTTTCAACAAAGCTGACCGGGTTGGAGAGTTTTAACAAATGCTCGACAAAGTTTTCCAGCTCGTTATCGACTTGACGTTCTACCTGGCAAAGATTAATTCCGGGTTGATAGATTTGGGCCAGATCAGCCAAATCGTCAGACAGGTAAGCTTGGGAATAAACCGGCATTGTTAAGTGTCTTGCGGTAGCAACCATGTTTGTCCTCACTGATTGAATAAAAAATGTTCCAGAATAATAATCGACTGCATGAAGCCGATACCGAATGCGAAAATCGTCGTTTGCCCAAACAGATGAGGTAATGTTGAATGTTCGTGCAAAGCGGGAATCATGTCGGTGGCGGCAATATAGATAAATCCGCCAGCGGCAATCGGCAGTAAAAACACTAAGGACGATTCCGCCACTTGACTGAACAACAGGGTAAATACGGCGCCGGCAACAACTGTCAGCGAACAATAAAAGTTATAAAGTACCGCCTTGTCCGGAGGATATCCGCCATAAACCAGTGCCCCGACATCGCCTATTTCCTGGGGAATTTCATGCGCAATGATCGCCAGGGTCGTGGTAAAGCCTAATACCGGATCCACTAAAAAACTGCCCGCAATCAAAATGCCATCGACAAAGTTATGGATGGCGTCGCCCATTAAGTTCATCTTTGCGATGGGTTTGATGTACCCCGATTGTTCCGATATATCAATGTGATGGTCATGCCGCCAACGCACCACTTTTTCCAGTATAAAAAAGATAAACACACCGGCGAGGGTTAACAAACATACCGTTGAAACCGAGCCCTGCCGGTTTACCGCATCGGGAATCAAATGAATAAAGGCGTCGCCCAATAACACGCCGACCGCCAAGGCGACCAGATAAGGAATAATCCGTTTTAATTGTTCCGCCTCGACCCATAAGGCGAACATGCCGCTCATTGAGGTCAGGCTGACCAGAAAACTTGCGCCGATAGCGCCCGCAACTATTTCAAATGAAAGATTCATCGTTATTCGCAAATTCTTTTGGCATAAATTTACCGGTGTGTGCCGTAAATGAATTCGGCAATGGCATTCGGCAGCAGATGCAATACCGCATCCGCCAATAACACGCCACCCACCACAGCGATTAAATTCGACACAATGCGTTTTAAACGCTTGTCCTTAAGCCACAGCGATAACAAGCCCAGGCTTATTAACAGGCCTGCGCCGATGACATGAATAGCATGATCAAGGCTGTTCATCAGCCAACCATTCCGGGAACTTATCCCGGTATGTTCGCCATACGTCCTTACCGGCCGATAATTCATCATCGTTCAACAAACGCAGGTCCAATTCCCGGCGCGCCTTATCAACATTGATGTTTTGACCGATAAAAACCAGTTCTTGCCGACAATCGCCAAAAGGGGCTTGCCAGTTAGCGCGAATATCTGCGACATAATCTTCAGGGACGTAGGCCGAAATAAGCCCGCCCGGCGATAGCCAGGGTGGGCGTTTACGGCATCCCGAGGCTTGGCAGTGCCGGAGTGTGGGAACTATTCGGGGCGGTGGGATATTTATTGCTAGTTAACTTGGTTGATTTTGTTTGAGCAACGCTAAATAGCAGGCCCGCTTTATTAATAGCGATACCGTATAAGGTGCAGCCCAAGTGTTTTTTAAGCGTATAGGAATTACGATGCGTTGATGGATTTTTGACACGTTCATCAGTAACTCACCCTGAAACCTATTTCCGCACCGCGCCCCGGTTCCGGCGCAAAGTTACGCAGGTACGAAGTGGAGTTACGGATATTCTCGTTCAGCAGGTTATTGGCCTTGGCAAACACCATCACATCGGCATCATGCAAATCCAGCACTTGATATTGCGTGCCAAGACTCAGCAGCAGATAGCCGGCCGTCGCGGTATCGTTATCGCCCGCATGAGTCTGGGCTTCGCCGCGCGTCAGGCGCAGATTGGTATTCCACTCGCCTTTGGTATGGTCGAGCTGGAAACCGAAACGCAACGGCGGCATGCGCGGCACATCGCCGCCGTTTGCGAACTGACCGCGGGTAAAATCGCTGAATAGGGTTAAATCAACCACTCCGAGGCGGTTTTGCAGCAACGGGAAGATCAGTTTGCTTTCGTAGCCCATGAAGGTGGCATCGGCTTGGCGGGTTTCGAGCACCGGCGCGCCGTCTATGAACTCGCCGTTGCGTTGCTGGTAAATGTAATCGCCCGCCCAGTTGTGGAACAGGTCCAGCTGAGCCTTGACCCAATCCGATTTGAATTTATAACCTAAATCCAGGTTATAGGAAGTTTCTTCGCGTAAATTCAGGTTGCCGACTTCAAAGCTACGGGTGGCGTCGTGAAAACCGTTGGTCAGCAATTCCTGTACTTGCGGCGAACGTTGCGAGCGGGTTATTGCAAGATTGAGGCTGTTGCTGTCATTGATTTTAAACAAGCTGGAAGCGGAAGCGCTGACCGGCATATAACTAAGACTGGAAAGCCCTTGTGGGTCCAGCGTTGTGTCTTCAACCCGGACGCCGAGCTGGTTGGCAAATGCCCCGATATTGAATGACTCCACGGCAAAGACGCCGTAACTGTTGCTTAGCGTTTGCGGCACAATCACTTCGTTGGTGGCTTTATCAATCGCCGCAAAGTCGCCGGCAATGGCTTGAAAACCGACCATGCCGCGAAATATTCCGATAGGGTTGTGAGTCAGTTCCAGACGACTCTCATAGGTTTTATTGGTAAAAAAAGCGGCTGCCTCGCCGTCAGGAATTTCCGTGTGTTGATAATCGGTATAACCCAGTTTCATACGCAGGGATTCTGCGTAGCGGAACGGATTTTTCAACTCGCTTTTAAAGTCGTATTTGCTTTGTTTGAGATCGATGCGCACTAACTCGCCGCCGCTGCCATCCGGCGCAATACCATAATTATTTTCCAGACGGTTGATGGAGACTCCGGCAAAACCCGGATCGCCGACCAGAGAAACACCCGCAGAACCGCTGATCGCGTGGGCGGAGGTATTGTCGATGATGCCTTTGGGGTTTTGGATAACTTCCAATGCCGGATCGGTCGCTTGGGCCGCGTTGACATCGATAGCGGAGCCGCCGATGTCGAGATTATTGCGGTCGCGATAAAAACCGTCCAGGTGATAAGCCAGGTTGTTTTTACCGCCTTCTATTTTCATTGTGGTCGAAGACTCGTCGGAAACCGAGTCGAAACGCTGCTCAAGCGCGCCGCCGAGCAATTTGTCCGGCAGCTTGCCCGGAATCCGGTTGTCGATCACATTAACCACGCCGCCGATTGCTCCGCTGCCGTAAAGCAGCGTGGCGGGGCCGCGCAATACTTCGATGCGTTCCGCCAGCAAAGGCTCGACGCTGGTGGCATGGTCGGGGCTGATTGCCGAAGCGTCATTGCTGCCGATGCCGTTATTCAGCACTCTTACACGCGGCCCGCTTTGACCGCGAATGACCGGCGTGCCGATGCCGGGGCCGAAGGACTGGCTGGTAATGCCCAGTTCGTTTTTAAGCGTTTCGCCGATGCTGTGGCCGACTTTCAGGCGCAGTTCCTCATCGCTCAACACAGTGACCGGGACGGCGGATTCCGAGACCTTGTCTTGCAACGGCGCAGTGACAACAACATCTTCCAGTTGCTGTACCTCCTCTTCCAGTGCATAGACGGCGGTCGGTGTTAGCACAGCCGCAGATAGAAAGAAACAAGCAGCGGATTTTTTGTTCATAAAATGCCCAAGATATTAAATTGAAAATTTAAGGTCGCCAGTCCAATAAACTCATCAATAAAGCCTGAGCTGAGTGAAGTTGAAATGGCATTTTGCACAAAAAGATATGTTATAACATAACATATTGCAACCGTTATTTTGTTTTTAACAAAATCTTCAAGTTAAACATGGCGCAAATGATGACTGCCAAGCCGCCCCAAGACAGTGTGTGGACAGGCTATGACATGCGGAGTGCAAGCTCTGCTTGCGGAGCTCTTGCTTTGCTGCGCGCTGGCGGGCAGCTTCAACGAATTAGTCAGGCTCGTCGCAAAGCGCTACACATTTAATACAGATGCCGTGAATTTCTATAGCTTTGCTGTGCACGATGAAGCCGGCTTGATCGAGTTCTTGCGACAAGGCTTGCATAACTTCAGTAGCGGGACGCTCCTCGACTTCATTGCAGTGCTTACAAATTAACAGTAATTGCTCATGCTGATGACCGGAGCTACTGCAACCGACAAAAGCATTGAGGCTTTCCACACGGTGGATCAGGCCTTGCTCAATCAGAAAATCCAATGCGCGGTAAATTGTCGCGGGTTTTGCGGCAGATTGCAGAGGCTTAAGGCGGTCCAGCAACTCATAGGCCTTAACGGCTTTGTGACTCTCCCAGATCAACTCCAGCACTTGGTGACGAATAGGCGTTAATTGCACGCCGCGCACCACGCACAAATGCTCGGCGGTGCCTATGGCCTCGCTAACGCATTTTTGGTGATCGTGTTCTGAATGGAGGGGGCTGGTTTCGACGGGTGTATTCATGGCTTAAGCTGTTATCTGAAATCGGATGTTATATTATAACTCCCGTTAAGCTTTGGCAATTTGCTTGGCTGAGGTAGGGCGAACTTGGATGACTTGCTCCCGTACATTTTCAATATGCCTATTAAATTAGGCAAGCTCTTGGTAAGGCCTGTCTGTTGCAAACCGATATAAGGTTTTAGGTTCTATATCGACCTTGCCGTCATTAAATTCCAGGCATCCCCATTCAGGGTCTATATGTGCAGTATTTAAAGCATCCACCGGGACATAATGACCAATCAAATCGATTAAATCGGCCTCTTTGACCTCGCCGTTTTCGAAGGTTAGTAAAAAGCAATAACCCTCGTAATGTTCAAAATGTTTTAGCTTCATTTTTTACTCCAAAGGGGAAACAGTATGGAATTCTTGACTGTCCCACATTCTGATTAATTCGTCCTTGATGCGGTTCCGCCCACTCCCTGACTAATTGACGACACTTCTTGGGGAGACTTCCGTCAATGATATTTAGATTTATCAATTCCATCACCGCTTCATGTTCACCGTATTTAATATGAATATGACGCGGAGGATGTTCGCGATCAATCAAAAACATCCTGATAATGATTCTGTAAAATCGACAGATCTCCGGCATTTTCTTTTTCTGTGAATGCTGTTTCAAAATGGCTTATTTTTTAATTGCTATTTTATGTCAATAACAAATTTATTATTTGAGTGCGTCCGAAACGATTTGCACAGGTAAATATGGGAACAAAGGGAAACGTTAAGACTGAGGATCACTGTCTCTCAACTTCTGTAATTCAGCGACAACTTCCATAAGGCGATTGACGGGGTCGGCTAGTCTTTTGGGTAATACTCGATGAAACGTATAATTACTTTGCTCCTTGATCCAGCGACTATGTATCCAAATATCCTCTTCAGGATCATTATCGTTGATCCCATTCGAATACTTGTAACCGACCAAAGCATTGACGCTAGAAAGCAGCAAGCGCGCCATTATCATATGGAAGCGGTGTCCTTGGAGGTCTGCCGGTCCTGTCGGGCGAGGTACGGTTAAACGTAAACATTGATTTTTGTTAAATAGTTGCCACTCTGCTCCAACTATCTCACCAGCCCGTTCCAATACAATCTTGGACTGCTCACTTTTACCGTTGACTATTGAAGCAGCAATTGCTCCTTTAGGATATTCAAGCTTTTCACTCAAAAGGTTGAACCATTTGACGAGTTTCTGCAACGAATTATCATCTGCGAATACAATGTATTGATGCCGTCGCTCCGGATCAATGAAGTAGGGTATCTGCGCATATAAAGGATAAAGTAGATCGTGTAGGTAGATATATGTCTGACGCCGCCCTTGCTCATGGCTACGTGTGGTAGCAACCAAAGCACCTTGTGCCCATTCAGGGGTAATGTCCTCCATCGACATTTCGCTGATGTCGATGGAAACGAGGGGAAAACCAAGCGACTTGCAAATCAATGCCTTGCGGCCATCGAATGCATGACTTGACTCGATCTCTACGCCACCGAGAGTTATTGGGTATGTTAAAACAGGCGGACCAAGTACAGCGATATCGAGGCGGAACTGGCTGCCAAAAGGTGTTAAAAGCGGATGTTCGGTAACGACAGCATTTGCCCCAAGCAACAGATTCCCTTCTAGCGGATAACCTGAGGCATCTTCGTCTTTAAACCACCATGGCATACCAAGTCCGGCTTGCAGGCGTCTAGTGAGTTCGGCGGCGATTAACTCTTTGGCGCAACGGTGCTCCTTGCTTTCTTGGATGAGATACTGCCGTTCGGTCTCCTCTTCTTCAAATCGCTGCTTGAGGTTGAGTCTCCGAGCACTCGGCATAAGGCGAAAATGGGATCGTCGGCGAAGTTGTCGTTCTTCAAATGAAGGACTCACCCAAGTCACCATCATCTGATGAGTACCATCCGGTGCAACCAACGGCCATAGTTTCCGCGCCTGCTCTCGACTGCGAATATCGCATGCTTTGATCATTGTTTTGAAAAGCCCTTTGCGTGAAAACACTACAATAGCTTCATTCATGTGTTTATCCTTTTAGCCGGAGTAGGATGCAATAGCGTATCTCGCTGCATGAATACTAAAATCACACTTCGGAATTAAATCAGCCCTCTTTTAAAATGCTCTCAAGCGAAATAGTGCCTTCATCTTTACGCTCTGCAATAGTTGCCAAGTCTTCAAGGTCTTCTAACAACTCCAGATAATCTGCCATTGGCAAAATAACTGACAATTTTTGTCCGTTTGCATCGGTTATGTAGTGTGGTTGCGCGGTCATCGTCTTGACTCCTGTTTTCTATTGGCCCGGATTATGCCGCTTTGGGTATAGCAAGAAACGTTTTTAAAATCCATCGTTGTTTCAATTCAAACGTTTTTCAAGCTTGGTAAGTTTATCCATGCGTTCATCAGAACTGCAATAATACAGGGCCGCTTTCCTTCCGGGTAGATGTAAAAAATGTAGTGGTGCTCGCACCGCGTTACCTGTATTTGAGAATAGCGTTCAGAGAAGGAGCGCGAGAAACACGACCTGTCGGCAATTTCAAAAAAACGTCTCTCAAGTAAACCCGCATAGTGCAAAGACTGATTTTTACCCCACTGCTTCAGTGTATAGCGGGCAATATCTTTAAGATCTTCTTCTGCCGAAGGCGTTAACTCATAAGGCTGCATCCTATTAACGCATTTCTTCCTGATGAGTCTCCTCAAAAATCTGCTGCACGGACTTATTGACAACTAACCCTTGCTCTGCCGCATCGACACGCGGCTTCAGAAACGCTTCCAACTGGCGCAATGCCTCTTCCTCATTGGAAGTATTTATTTCCGGCAACGGCTGGAAAACGCGTTCCAGAACATAATCTTTGATGCTTTGCCCCCGCAAAGCCGATACCGCTTTGAGCCGTTGATGTTGTTCTTGAGTTACTTCAATAGATAGGCGCATAAATTTCCCCTTCCGGACTTCATGTAAGCTTAAACAGCATAACATCGAAAACAACCAAGCCACAAATGTACATTTACACAACGCAATGCTTACTTTGCTCCACCCACATTTGTAATACCCCGTTCTCTTTGTAAGCTTTCCTACAAACTTACGTCCAATAAACCCTAATATTTTCAACGCCATACAAAATGGCACAATGGTTGCTTTAACTAAATCAAACAAAGCCATTGGGTTAAGCTGATGAAAACAACTAAAGACATTGCTCAATTACTGGACGAACCGGCCTGCGAACACAACAAAAAGGAAAAATCCGGTTGCGCCAAGCCCAAGCCCGGCGCTTCGGCGGGCGGTTGCGCTTTCGACGGGGCGCAGATTGCGTTGCTGCCGATTGCCGATGTCGCGCATATCGTTCACGGCCCTATCGCTTGTGCGGGTAGTTCCTGGGACAACCGAGGCACCCGGTCTTCCGGCGCGGACTTATACCGCATCGGCATGACCACCGATTTGACCGAGCAAGACATTGTGATGGGACGCTCGGAAAAACGCTTGTTTCATGCGATCAAGCAGGCGATTGAGACCTATCATCCGCCCGCGGTATTTATTTATAACACCTGCGTTCCGGCTTTGGTCGGCGACGATATTAACGCCGTCTGCAAATCCGCCCAAGAGCGTTGGGGCGTTCCGGTGGTGCCGATTGACAGCGCCGGATTTTACGGCACCAAGAATTTGGGCAATCGCATTGCCGGTGACGCAATGGTTAATCATGTAATCGGCACCCGCGATCCCGATCCCCTGCCTTTAGCGGTTCAACGCAGCGATATAACAATCCATGACGTTAACCTGATCGGCGAATACAACATTGCCGGTGAATTCTGGCATGTGCTGCCGTTGTTCGACGAACTGGGTCTGCGCATATTGTGCACCTTGTCCGGCGACGCGCGCTTTCGCGAAGTGCAAACCATGCACAAAGCCGAAGTCAATATGATGGTGTGCTCGAAAGCGATGGTCAATGTCGCCCGTAAACTGCAACAACAATACGGTACGCCGTGGTTTGAAGGCAGTTACTACGGCATCACCGACACCAGCCAATCGTTACGGGATTTTGCCAAAGTACTCAAAGATCCCGATTTAACCGAACGCACCGAAGCACTGATAGCGCGCGAAGAGGCTCGGATCAGAACGGAACTGGAACCTTGGAAAGCGCGTCTGAAAGGCAAACGGGTGCTGCTGTTTACCGGCGGGGTAAAAAGTTGGTCGGTCATTTCCGCGTTGCAGGATTTGGGCATGGTGGTGGTTGCGACCGGCACCAAAAAATCCACCGAAGAAGACAAGGCCAGAATCCGCGAACTGATGGGCGAAGATACGGTGATGATCGACGACGGCAGCCCCAGAGAGCTGCTCAGAATCGTCCGCGACTACAAAGCCGATATTTTAATCGCCGGCGGCCGTAACATGTACACCGCATTAAAAGCCAAAGTTCCGTTTTTGGATATTAACCAAGAGCGCGAATTCGGTTACGAAGGTTATCAAGGCATGCTGGAACTGGTACGCCAGCTGGCGTTAACGATTGAAAGCCCGGTCTGGGAAGCGGTTAGAGCGCCTGCGCCTTGGAAAACCAAATCTCCCGCTGCTAAAGAGGGGAATGCGCTCGAAGAGGTGGCAAATGGCTGACATCCTGAAAAGAAACAAAGCGCTATCGGTTAATCCGCTAAAAGCCAGCCAGCCGATAGGCGGTTCGTTGGCGACCTTGGGCTTTAACCGCGCGATGCCGATGCTGCACGGCTCGCAAGGCTGCACCGCTTTCGCCAAAGTGTTTTTCGTGCGTCACTTCCGGGAACCGATTCCGTTGCAAAGCACGGCGATGGATCAAGGCAGCTCGGTGATGGGAGCGGACGAAAATGTGGTTGAAGGTATTAAAACTATTGCAAGCAAATCCCGCCCCGCGCTGATTACGATTTTGACCACCGGCCTTGCGGAAACCCAAGGCGCCGATGTACATCGAAACGTCAGGGAGTTCAGGGAAGCCAATCCGGAGTTTGCCGATGTTGCGGTGGTTGCGGTCAATACGCCCGATTTTACCGGCAGCGTCGAAACCGGTTTTGCCGCGACGCTGACCGAAATTATTCGCGCTTTGGTGCCTGACGCCAAAGAAGCCGGAACTTACCCCGGCAAACGCAAGCGCCAAGTTAATGTCTTGATTAATTACATGCTGACGCCCGGCGACATCGAAGCGCTACGGGATATTTTCGAACAATTCCAGCTCAGGCCGGTTTTCGTGCCCGACATTTCCGATTCGCTGGACGGCTGTTTGACCGACGACGATTTCAGCCCGGTCACTATCGGCGGCACTTTAATCTCTGAAATGGCGACGCTGGGCGATGCGCTGGCAACCGTGGTGATCGGTCCGTCGCTAAACAAAGCGGCGGAACTGCTGGAACAAAAAACCGGCGTACCGACTTATGCACTGGATCATCTTTACGGCTTGAAAGCCAACGATGCATTGATAAGCGCATTAGCCGAAATCAGCGGCAACGATGTTCCCGAACGCATCGAACGGCAACGCTCGCAGTTGCAGGACGCTATGCTGGACACGCATTTTATGCTCGGTCAATTGCGCATTGCGATTGCCGCCGATGCGGATTTATTGAATGCGTTTGTCGATCAGGTTCAGGAAATGGGCGCGGAAGTGGTTGCCGCGGTCACCTCCTGCAATGTGCCGCTGTTGGCGCGAATTCCTGTCGCCACCGTCAAAATCGGCGATCTTGAAGATATGGAACTGATCGGCAAGGCTAACAAAGTGCAACTGGTGATCGGCAATTCCCATGCGGTCGATACCGCCGAACGCTTGGGTACGCCTATTTTAAGGGCCGGTTTTCCGTTGTACGACATCATCGGCGGTTATCAAAAAACCTGGATCGGCTATCGCGGTTCCAGACAAACGCTGTTTGATCTGGCCAATCTGGTCATCAATTATTCGCATGAAGAAATTCCGGTTTACCGCTCGATTTATGGGCAAAAACCGGCCAGCGAAATCACCGACTACCCACTGTCATGTCATTAACAAGACGCATGCACATCGTGCAAAGCACTGACGAGAGAACGTTTATGGAAACCGCATTAAAAATAGCGTTTGCCACGACCGATATGGAAACGGTAAATCAACATTTTGGCTCGGCCAAGTCCTTCGCGATTTATGCGGTGAATATGGACGATGCGCAATTGCTCGAAGCCGCCCAGTTCGGCGAACTCAGCCAGGACGGTAATGAAGATAAATTATCGGTCAAGCTTGACTTGCTGAGCGGTTGTGCGGCGGTGTATTGCCAAGCCGTCGGCGGCTCGGCCATTAATCAGCTGATTGCCAAGGGCATACAGCCGGTCAAGGTGCATGAAGGCGGCAAGATTAAAGACTTGATCGTCGATCTGCAAAACGAGATGAAAGCCGGGCCGTCCAGTTGGTTGGCAAAAGCGATTAATCAACATAAGAGTCCCGATCCCGAACGTTTTAAGCAAATGGAAGAAGAGGGTTGGGATGAATGACGATTGCCGCTCGCTCCTACGAAGAAGACCTAGCCGCTTGGGCTTGACGCATTTCATTCGGCTCCAAGCAAGAGCATCAAACCAGAACTATCAAAATTACCACTTAACGGAGAATAAAACATGGCCACCGCTGCATTAGTCGTACAAGAAGACGACGCCAATTTGGATTCGGATATTGTCAAAGACATGATTAAGCAATTACGGGCGATTGATACTTACGATACCTACGAAGGTTGGTCCGAAGCAAAAATTATCGACCCTATCGTATTAACCAAAGAGCGTAAAAAAAATATTCCGGTTATTGGCGATCCCGATGAAATCACCATTGCCCGCTTAAAAGCTTATTACAACTCACTGGCCACTCTGATTGAGAAAAAATCCGGGCTGATGGCCGCGCCTATGGTTCATCTCAGCCATGAAGGCTTCGGCCGTGCCTTAATCATGGTCGGCAAACTGATTGTGGTCGACAAAATCTTGCGCGACACCCATCGTTTCGGCTTTGCAAGCCTGGAAGAACTGCGCGAAAAAAGCGACCAAACCATCGAAAAAGCCCTGGGCTTAATCGAAAAATACAACGCGGCGGCAACCGACTAAGGAGCTACGCATGTCTGACGAATTGAAAACACTGGAAAAAGAAGTCAAAAAGACCAAGCGCTTGGCTAATGAGCAGGCGATGGTCTTGCATGACCTCATTGAAGACAGCTTACCGGAAGGCTACGGCGAATTGTTAGGTATCGCGCAAGCGACTTACGATGCCTGTAAAGCCTGGGATGAAGCTAATCAAAAACTGATTGCCGCTCAAAGCGACGCGGCCTGAGCGGGAGAACGACATGTCTGAATTTGTAACCGGCGTTACCTTTGGCGGTAGCGAATGGACGCCTGCTTATGTCACCGATATCAATCAAAAAACCTGCATCGGTTGCGGCCGTTGTTTTAAAGTCTGCCCGCGCGATGTGTTCGACTTAGTTGAAAAAGCCGACGCGCTCGATCCGGATGATTTTGACGACGATTACGGCGATTTTGAGGATGACGATGACAACAGCATGGTCATGAGCTTAAAAAACAAACTGGATTGTATCGGTTGCGAAGCTTGCTCTAAAGTCTGCCCGAAAAACTGCTTTACTCACGAACATAAACAAGCGGCTTAAACTACTCAGCACACAAAGAATGGAACACAGATGACACGGATTAGACTGATAAACACTGATTAAAAAACGAAAAACAAACTTGGCTTCCGCTTTAAAAATCCGTTTAAATCCGTCCAATCCGTGTCATCCGTGTTCTATTTAATTTTTAAAGGATCACGATCATGCCCAGACCCGAAAAACACGTATTCGTATGCACCCAAAACCGTCCGCAAGGACATCCTAGAGGTTCTTGCGCCAGCAGCGGTTGCGCTGAAATCATGAACGAATTCATGAATGAAATTCAAGCCCGCAATTTATTCGAAAAAATCGCCCTGACCAATACCGGCTGCATGGGGCCTTGCATGATGGGACCCAGCGTTTTGGTTTATCCTGAAGGCGTGATGTACGGCAAGCTGAAAACGGCCGATGTTAAAACCATCATCGAACAACATCTGCTCGGCGGCGAGCCGGTTGCCGAGTTGTTGGTTCCCGCCGAGATCTGGTAATGGCTGCGATTGCGTTTGTGGAAGAGCGGGTGATGTTCAGCCCGAATATGCCCGCCGAAGTCAATCATCTGCTGCAAGCGGCGGTAGCCGCAAGCTCGGTTGACCAAGAGCGTGCGGAACAACTGTTTTTACAAGCGCAAGCGCTGGATAACCAATGTTTGCAAACCTATTTTGCGCTGTATAAATTTTATTTCTTCCAAAAGCGTCTGCTCGATGCCGAACGGATTGTGCTGGAGGGTTTGGAGGAAGCGGCAAGACAAGGCGGTTTTCCCAGCGATTACCGCCGTTTGGTTGAAGACCGGCAACACTGGGATGTGCGGGGCAATGAAATCGCTTTGTTCTATTTATATACACTAAAAGCCTTGGCCTTCATTAAGCTAAGACTTGGCTCGACCCCGGAGGCGCAGCTGGTTTTGTCGCATCTGCAACAACTGGACCCCGAAGATCTTTCCGGCGCGTCCGTCATTATGGATTTAGCCGCGGGGATTACCGAATAATGGACTTATCCGAACACATCGCTAAAAACCGTCAATTGGCCGAATCGGTATGTCAGCGCTTGGCTGAAGAAATCGACAAGCTGGGGTTTCCCGCCCAAGAAACCCAACATTATCCGGCTTACGACGACGCCACTTTTGTCCTGATCAAAGATCCTTATACCGGAGCGCATAACTTAACCTGCTATTGGTATGATGAGGCGAAAAGACAGCGCATCGGCAGGCTTCAGTTCAATAGCGACGACACCTTTTACGCCGAATACGATATAGCCAAACCCCATCCCGGCAAAGCCAAATGGTTTGTTGAAGGCGTGACCGCTTGGGGTAAAGCCGAGCAGATTAAAGCCGAAGCCAAATTGCTGGACATGCCCGAATAAGCGTTATGCACAATCCGGCGCGAATTTACGAACTGTTGCTGGATTATGCAAGCAACGATACCCAGGTCACCGAATTAAACATCGGCTTAGTGTGGACGGTTTGTAAAGCCCGGCATACGGGTTTGGCGATGAGTCCCGGCATTGCCACCCGCACCTTATCTTGGCCGGGCACTTTGATCGGGAAAACCTTGGCCGAATTGGCCGGATGGATTACCGATTGGGAGCCTTATAAAGCCACGGTGGCGATGGCGGCGATCAATTGCAGTTTAAACCGTTACGAATTACCCTCCGGTCTGACCTTGCTGCCTGCACCCGACAACGGCAATCTGGCCGTTTTCGATCATTTCCTGCCGCAGTTGCAAGCTAAAAAAGTTGTCGTCATCGGCCGCTATCCGGGCATTGAACGCTATGCCGAACAATTCAACCTGAGCATTATCGAACGTCAACCCTCCCTTTCGGATTATCCCGATCCCGCCTGCGAATTTTTATTGCCCGATGCCGATTGGGTGTTTTTAACGGCCAGTTCGATCACCAATAAAACCTTCCCGCGTCTGGCCGAGCTGGCCCAACATGCCACTACCGTGTTGATGGGGCCGACTGTGCCGTGGCTGCCTGAGCTGCATGAATTCGGTATCGATTATCTGGCAGGCGTTGAAGTTGTCGATCCGCTAAAGCTGTCCCAGACTGCGGCGGAAGGCGGCGGCGTGCGCATTTTTGACGAAGCGGTGCGTTACCGGATCGTCGATTTAACACCCGGCAACAGCATGATGTGGTTGAAAAGCCAAATAGCCGAAGACTATGAACACCGGCAACGGCTAAATCAAGCCATGGAACACTGGTACAGCAACGGCAACAAAGGCCGCTTTCCCGAATTTAATCAACTCAACCAAGTCACCGCCAAACTGTCGCGCATGGACAGCAGTTATAAGCGGCTGTGGGATGTCCGCGGTTCGTCCGAGCCAACGTAAGCTAAAGAGTTTTCACCGATAAGCATGTAAATCCGCTCACTCCCAAACTGTACTCCGTCAACTTTAGCTTGGCGAATTTACGCCTAGCAAAACAATTCCAACAAACTCCGTATTACCTCCTTTTACGCTACCGGAAATCCACCCCCGCAAAACAACAGTGACAGACCTTGGCCGTTGTCTTACAATCTAGCCCCCACCCTGACTCCAAAAGGCTTGTGACGATGAATCAAGATTCCGCCAATCAAGGTAATTTTATCAAGTGGCAAGAATACAACGAGCTGCAAGAAAAAATACAACAATACAATAAATCCGATTCCCCCACGGACAAATTCGACTACCTCAGAACCTATCACGATATTCTGGAGATGCGCAAAAAAGCCTTCCCCTTATTGTTACGCGAGGGTAGTGCTCATATTTTCGACACATCTCCGGTTAATTGCTATTTATTGCCGCCTTTAGAGGGAATAGACGAACGTTGGCTACTGGTTTTTTTTGTTAACGAAGTCAATCAATCTCAAGTGCAAATTATGACGTGGCAATGCAGCGATAAGCATCCGGCAAGCATTAAATCGTTGGCTAAGCAAGACCCCGTGGACATCGCAGACTGCAACAAACGTCTCGACAGCCGACCATTGGAAATTGAATGCGCTAAAGCGGGCAATTCACGCATGATTCATTTGATTTTTCCTGACGGCGAATTGGATATAATCGCCAGCATTAAAGCGGGAATTTTAAATATAGCTTGGCAGGACGCCGATAAACCTAACAATACCAGCTTGACTTGGATTGAACGCTATTCTTTTGGCCGGATGGAGTCGGCAGTTAAAATAACCCGCACTGTAAAAGGCGAAAACTGGCAGGACGACAGTATTGCCGATCAAGACGGCAAATCGTTTTTATCATCCGATGAATTACTAGGCCGTATTAATGGCGGAGACGGTTTTAAACATAACCCCAGCTGGGTTTACCTGGCATCCAGTCGTTTTCGCGTTTATCGGCTGGATAAAAGCGGGCGGCAACCCATAACACGTTCTCCACGTTTTACCGATACGGTATTGGATGTGCTGGCCGTTACCGATAGCGTCAGTAAGAAGAATTTTTTACTGGTTACTGTCCATAATGGCGCAATGTATCTGTTGGAAGACATCCAACTCGCGACACTGGCTAATGAAAAATTTCAGCCAACTATTGAGATTAAGCATTGGCAACATACGAGTTGCCCCATTTTCCGGCTGATTGGTCAGGGCGATGAACATATTTTATCCTTAGACGATAGGGGTAGACTGATTCCCTTACGCTTAACCGATCCGAAAACACTAAACGATGCCAATAATGCTGCGACTCGTAAGCTTAATGAGCGGTTTAAAGAAGACCTGAAAAATTTTTCACAACATCCGGAAGCTTTTTTAACTAGGGAAGATTTTTTATATCTGGGCGAAATGCTGCTTGAGCATTGTTTACTACACTGGCAACCTGTTACCGGCATTACCGAATTGGACGCATGGCAAAACTTTAGCCCTTGGTGTGCGTGGTTAAACAATTACTACAGCAGCGAGCCAACTCCGGCTACGGTAGTCGTGCAATTACATTCCAATTTAATGACTCGCCTATTTCATTGGATGCAAAAATTCTGTTTTCTTCCCCGAAACACTGAAATAATCAAATTTCAATACGCCGAGTTTAAATCGGCCCTAGCTGTCATTTATCAATTACTCGCTCCAAAACCGGAAGCCCCTGATACCGTCTGGACTTTTTTACTTAGAAAATCGGATTGGGTACGCTGTTGGGCAGACGCGCTGGGCTTGTTCGGCTTTGACGAATTCAAAACGGCTTATCGGCAATGGGAGTTGCTGCTTTGGCAGCAGCGCCTACGCTTGGCCCCCGGCCTTTATCGCACCCGCCCTTTTCATACCTTAAGCAGTTACCGCTTTCCTAATCAACCCAGCTATATTGAAGTGCTGGATGCGGATAAGAAAATTATCGCGGTTTTAGAATCCAATCGCTCTTTAAGCGTTTTACAAATCCTGCCCGAAGGTGAAACTTGGTCCGAATTAGCGCGCTTAGAGCGTAGCGAAAAAGCAAGCTCAATTCTTTGGCAAGGTCAGCCTATGTTTCTAAAAAAACTAACTTCAAACTCGACGCAGTTAATAAAACTGTTAGTCGGTACTCAACGCGGTGAGTTGGCGGTGTTTAATTGGGACTGCGCAAAAAAAACCAACGGCCTTAGCAAGGAGCGCAACCATCATTATGTCAATTTTGCCATTATGTGTTATGTAAAGCCCTATCCGCACAGCGACCAGCATCTATTGGGCGGAAAAACCAATGATGATCGCCCCTGCTTATATGCATTGCCTACATCAAGCCAATTAAAGTCACCATCACTGCTGTGGAGCGGGGATAAACGTAGCAAAGGTTGTTTGCGCATGTTGCAAATTAACAAGCAACATACCCGCTTGTGGGCTATTAACCGTGAAGCCGGGCAGTTGCTGTGCTGGGACATACAGCCTAGCTACGATAAACGCCTGCTCTTGAACCCCCCGAAAATATGGCTGGAAACCGTGCATCCTCTGCATCGACTGGGTTATTCCTCTGAACATAATTTATTAATCTGCGGCGGTCAGGGCGGTTTAGTTTATGCGCTAGACTCAAATACCGGCGCGTTGCGCTGGTTAGTCAATATTGCCGGTAATTTGCGCCATTTGGCTTATTTGCCTTGTAAAACCGACAACGGTCTGTGGCAATTAGAAGGGTTATGGCTACTCTGTAGCGATGATAAAAGCAGTTTGGTGGTCAACCAAAACGGGCAGGTCATAGGAACGCTTGAAAATACCGGTATCGTTAGTACGCTCGCAATCCTCAAGCAATCGTTATTAGTCGGTACTTTGGATGGTCGTTTAGTGGAGATGGACAGCAATCAGCCGAAAGAACGCCCTGACCGCGAAATATCAACTGAGCTACGGGCAACCTCTCCCTTACATTGCTTAACAACGCCCACGGTAGATCGGTTAGTGGAGTTTTTACAGCATAACGACAGTAAAGAAACCTTGGTTGCGACCATGGTGTTACGCCATTGTCTGGATTACCTGCAACAACCGGCAGCCACTATACCGAACGAGTTCGATAAAGCTTTTTTTGCTTATTGGGATATGCAAAGTCTGGAACGAAAAATCGTTTTTCTATATGGATTACGGGAAGTTGTTTATAAAAAAACGCTGCTTGAGCCACCCCTTACCTTTGTTATTGCTTTAATTGACTGTTGCTGGCAAAACGTAGCAAAACTCAAGGAATCAAGTTTGTTATGCAAATTTATCTCTCCCTTACTGGATATTATTCAAAATCTCATTGAATGCCAAGGCTATCCCGAAGCGGAACCCTTGATGCAAGAACTAAAAGGCTGTATTTGGCGGCATAAGCTGCATGACAAATGCGATGAAAGCTGCATTCAATGCGACGTATTGCAAAAAGGCACGGCTTTGTTCGCGATCCGCTTAAATCAGGCTTTAAAATGCTGGCACGATACATCGGGAACAGAAGCACATCGGGTGTTCGACTGGTGTAACACAATGTATTCGGAATGCCTTGCCGACAATCTAACGCAGTTACAAGACAACCTACAGTATTTGTTTGCCAACAATCTTTACTTGCTTGCTAATGATGCTCCTTGGCAGCTATGGCTGTCGTGGATTATTGGTTCAAACACGGATGAAACGGAGCCGCCGTCGCCGTTATATTCGTTGCAACTCCCGCGTGACTGCCCTTTCGGCGAAGCGGATTTAACCAGCTTACAGGTTCTATTTGACGATAATTCAGCCTGGCGGCAATGGTTAAATAATTTGCAAACCTGCCTTAGCGCGGTGCAATTTTCGCGTAGCGATACCCTCCATGAAGCTTGGCGCGAGCGAGCCGGTTGGCGAGGCTTACGCGAGCATATCAGTGCTCAAGGGCAACAAACGTTTACCGCCGCCAAAGGACAAACGCTGTTGGCCTTGTGGTGGCCGCATCTGGAAAGTCCCTGGCTAAATTATATTGATGGACAATTGCTAAAGCTGGAGCAACAAGTACAAGATAACCCTGAGCGATATTTACTGGTGGATACACAGGAACGCTGGCGTGATGCCCAAACCGTTGAAGTCTCGTTAAAAATCAGCAATCGTTTCCCTTATCCGTTAAATTTACTCAAACTGCTTTGGCAAGGAGAGGATAAACATACTCAACATCTGCCGAAACAATTATCCGCCGATGAACACCGTAGCGAATTGACCGTTGTTCTCAAGACAACTGAGGATAATATATTAGATGGCGTGTTATTACTGGAGTGCATACATACCGAATCCGGTTTAGTCGTCAATTTTTCCAAGCAGATAACGCGACGACGAAATCTACTGGAATTATCCGGCGACGCCCAATGGCAGGCGACTTGGCAGCGTTTGACCGCCTTACTGCAAGCCTGTACTGAACAAAACAGCTTTCACTGGCTTAATGGCGATACTTGGCTACAAAAAGACCGTGAGCTATTAAAACAGGACATTGTCGAAAAATACAGATTGACAGTTGATAACTTGCCGGAGTTGTCGCCCAATATTCAATACAAGGAATCTACGGCATCCAAAAAATTACCCATTAACATTAATAGTCTGTTCAATCCGGTATTTTCCCCCGATATAGCCTTGGCGGCTGAGCCCCATAAACAGTTGGAGCAATTTCATGCGGTGCTACATAAATGGGCCGGATGTCACGGCTTTTACTGGGCATTGGCTGTTTGGCATTGGGCCAGGCGTATAGTTAAGCCCAGTATTCAACAGGCCTTTGTAACATTTTTACCTGAGCAAGACCGAGTTGATAAGCTGCTAAACTCATTATTCGTCTCTCCTGAACGCCTTGAAACAGTGACTAAGGTATTGCGTGGTTTACCTGCTCAGGCGGTAGGTACTTGGTGCAGTTCCGAGCCTTTTTATGCGCTTAAAGACGGTGAAGCGATATTGGCAAAAGAATTGTATTTGCCCGCCGCCTGTTTATTAAGCAATAAGGTATGGAATCGTCTGGATTATGCTCAAGTGCCTTTAACCGATGTGGCCGAATTGCTAGGCATTTCGGAAGCGCAGGCCCGGCAAGGACAACAGGAGCGGGAGCGTTTTTTTTCGGTGGCAGGATTGTTTAATATTCCGGCAAAGCCGTTGCAATCGAGAGAAATGGATATACCCGCGCAGTTATTACTCGGTAAACTGGGTGAGGGCAGTGTGCGCTATCTTAAACCGGCATGGCAACAGCAAACGGAGATCACCCTGAATTGGGAGGATTTTTCCAATCTGTATTTATTACCTAAAACGCCGCCCTCTGAACGCACCGATTTACTCAGTTATCCGAAAGGTCTTTGGTTGGCATTAGGTGAAACCAAGCCACTGGCTGAACTTAACGACAAGCATCAAACCCATGGCTCTAAAAATGTCTGTTTAGCCATTACTCGCCAACAAGCATTGGCGTTATTGCATACGCAATCTTCCGAACAAGCGCTGCTATTGTTAAACCGTTTTGCCGCGCCGCAGCGCAGAATTAATGCCGAATCGGCCTTTCGCACCGAAATCGGTTTAGGTTCCCTGGTAGAGAGGCATTTCTACGGACGCGATAAAGAACTGGAAAGCCTTTGGCATTGCTTGAACGAGGCGGATCGTGAGCTAGGCAACGGCAGCGCTTTATTAGTAGGTGGAAGGCGCATGGGTAAAACCAGTTTAAGGCAGCGAATGTTGTTTGAGCTTAAACGAAATCAGCCTAAGCGCGTTTGTTTGGAGTTCAATTTTGAAGGTAAAGCCGCTTTAATCGAATTAACCGGCATAGAGCTGGAGCGGTGGTTTTTTGAAGAATTAGCGAGTCGTTTTGAGGAGTCCAAGCAGCCTTTTCATGTCAATTGGCCGAAAAGCGTTAAAGATAACAGCCAAGCCCGAACTATTCATCGCAACCGCTTGCTCGAACATTTGAGTAAGTTAAAAAAGCAAACCGGGCATACGGTATTGTTCACCTTTGATGAAACCGAACATTTAATTAGAGCCGATGCCAACGATAAAAAAGCCCCTTACGATCTATTTGGTTTTTTTCGCGCTTTAATTCAGGACAAATTACTGTGCTTAATCGCTACCTCTTATCCCTATGGTTCGGAGGTAGCTTGGGCCCTTAATATTGCCAAAAATGACAGTAATAGCCCTACCCATAACACCTTTAGCAGTTTTATCGATTTACATGCTTGGTCGCCTGATACAGCATGGAATTTCCTCTCATCCCGTCTTGCAGGCTTCGGTATCGTGTTGCCGCGCTATTATCGTTATGAAGCACTGGATATAAGCCGTGGCGTACCTTGGTTAGTCCATCAACTGGGCAAAAGCGTTTGCGATGAATTGGCGAAACAATACGAGGGCGATGCCAGCAGCAACCGCGTGGTTACGGCAGAAGTCTGGCAAAAAGTCAAAGATAAGGCGCTGCATAAACTACAGGAAGTCATGCAGGAATCCATTGAAAAAATGGCCTTGCGACAGGACACCTTGTTTCAACTGCCTTTTGCCACCCATCCTGAAACCGCTTTGAGCGGCGGTAACTTGTGGCGTGCATTGACAACGATTGCTAAAAACAAGCCTTATCCTGAATTGTCGGCAGGAAATGATTGGCCTGGACTCGTGAGCTTTAAAGTGCAGGAACTACAAAAGCTGTTGCCCAAAGTTAAAGAACCGGCATTGCGGGCTGCTCTGGCAATGTTGTCATCTTCACCCGCTTTGGAAGGAGTGAGTACTAGCCGTGAAAATTATGTTTTTGCGGGTAATTTATTATTGGTTTGGTTGCATCATCATTCAGGAGAAATGCTATGAGTCGTCGTTTTCGTTGTTTAAATGTGTATACCACTGAAACGGAACACTGTAATACCCTGAGTGAATTACTGAACCATGACAAGCTAAAAAAAGGTTTTCACGCATTTTATTGTCATGGCTCAATTATTTCGGATTATCACAGTGAAGATTTTGATCCACAGGTTGTACGATCAGCAAGCATTTTAAAAGGATACTTTCAAGCACATGGTGTCACAACTCACCAAATTCCTTTTCTCAAGGCTGAACCGGTGTTTACAGGTAAAGACTTATTTCTTTTAACACATAAGGCTAAGCCCTTGACAGAGTTTCCAGAAAAAATAGTCCTAGCATTTGGTGGAAAACTACGCGACACATTAGGTGTAAGTATGCCCTATGAAGATGCTCCCGGTTATGCACTCTATCAAGCCAGTGTCTACAACTTACTGAATGAATCTTACGAGAAAAGCCCTATTTATGACACGGACGGTATTTATCGGGAATACCTATTGTGGAATGATAACGGCTTGTGGTCATCGGAAGACTGGGATAGGCAAATTAATGAATTACAAAACCTTCCTTCGATGGAGTGGCAAACAAACTCGCCAACAGAACAAGCCCAAACGTATGTTCCTCCCAGTGAATTATCTGTCCCAGTAGAACCGCTGCACACCCAATTTTCATTTAAAAACTTCAACTTGGGCAGGTTAGGCCGAAGTTTAAAGAAGCTGCGAACGAATTTAACGCAAAATCCGAAACCCACTTTGGAGCAACAGCAATCAATCCCCGTCGCCGAGCGAGCAGAAGCGGACATTTCCACGCAGGGACGGCAAGAAGGCTCATTGGCTGAGCCATCAACCACCTCGGCTGCCGAGCAAGCAAAACTTTCAAGCTTACGTCTTGCATGGTTAGGCTCAGGTTGGTTGTCATCCAGATTGGAAGCAACATTGATGCAAAATCCCGGCAACTACACAACTGATCCTTGCCCCTATCCACCCGAAATAGAAACCTGGGCAAAAGCGGCATTACAACGCTTAATGGAATACGATGCAGCATTCCTGGCTTATTACCGCAAGGATCAAAAAGCCGACTTGCCCGGTTGGCAATCCTGGCAAAATTACATCAGCACTTTATGCGAGTTTTTGCCTTATCATCAAGCGCGTAGCCCTGATGCTTCCAAAGGCGACTATCTGCCCACCAACAGTTCGGGTAGTCGAGGCGGACCCCGCTTATGGCAAGGCTATTTGTACCCGCAGGTCAATATGCACATACGTCATTTATTGCTTGATGGTTGGCTAACGCTATGGCCTGTGGAAGATAAGCTTTATTATCAACCCGGCTCTCTCGCCTTATTGTATTGGGCGGCAAAACACGCCGATAAGCCTTATACCAACACTCCCAGAGAATTTATTGAGAACTATGACTGGAACTCCGCCACTTGGTTTGGCGGCAATTGGGAGGGACGCTAGCATGGCCGACAACGAGTTCATAAAAAATAAAAACCAAATCCGTCGTTTTTGTCATCGCGCCACTCATACCGGCGGGGTGTTATTGGTGGCGGGCATACGTGGCGTAGGCAAAACCCGCTTGGTGGACGAAGCCTTAAATGAACGCAATGATCAAGGAATTAGCCGACGACATCAGGTAACACGAGAACCACGACAATTGCCGCGCTATTTAATCAAAGTGGATGTCGACCCGTTTTTTCCTACCGATGAAAAAACGATTAAATCCGATGCGACGGTAGATGAAAATGCGCTGGCTTTTACTCTTATGCGTAACATCGTTTTCGGCTTGACCAGTGCTATCGATGGTCGCTATAGCTTACGTCAACACGGAAAAACCATGCGTGAGCGCTTAGGGTTTTGGCGGTATTGGTTTGCCCCTAATGGAATAATTTCAGGCTGCAAGCTTAAAGCCAAGTTACTGGCAGTGTGGCTTTACACGACCTTATTGATCTTTTGGGAACAGAAATTTTTTATAAAATTTCATGCCGATGGCCTGGATTTTTTAAACCACCTTTTTTTGAGTGATTTAAAGCTTATTTTTTTGCTTTTATTCAGTTCGATTGTAAGCCTCCTCGTCATGTTTGCAGTGAGTATGTTTTGGCGGTGGCGAGACTGGCGTGCCTTGGCGAATATGTCGGCGTATCTTTTCGCTCTTGTTAATGCCCACGAAACCAGCAAAACCGATGATAAAGAAACCAGTATTAAGCAGAAATGGACCAGTAAACTACCTATTTTTCTAATACCGGTGCTAATAGTTCTCTTAATATATTGCACATTAACAGACGGTTTTAAAGACATAACCGATCTGATAAAAAACCATCAGGAGTTAACCGGTATATTAGCGGCTATTGTTGGCTGTACAGCGATAATTGTTAGTGAAACCAAAAACCACGATCATGTCCAATACGACCAAACTAATTCAGCCTGGATGATTTCGCTACTGCGACGCTATTTATTTTTATGTCATCGTTGCGGCCTGGAACCCGTTTTGGTTTTAGACGAATTGGATAAACTTGAAGAGCTGAATGACTTTTGGCAAGAGAGTCGGCAACATCAAGCCAAGGAAAAAACGAATACACCTAAAAAAACGGGTACATCCCGGTTTACAAAATCAACAAAGCAAACATCGGCAACCTTTCCACAAGACAATAAACTGGATATGTTTTTAGTTGCCTTAGCGCGGTTAAAATCCAGTCTGGGAGCCGAGTTTTTATGGGTGTTAATTAGCGGTCCCAAACTGGGTGAGCGATTAAAAAAACATCGGCATAAACGCGTTGACGGCAATCTAGGTATATTGGCTACCGTTATTACCCAAGAAGTTGTAGTAGGCGCATTGAATGCAGAAACCGCTCAACAGATTGCCTTGGCGAAACTAAAGCACCAACAGAGTATTGAAGCGCAAACCAAGCTTGAAGATGAAAGAACATGGTTTAGAGGGAAAGAAGCATGGTTGTTGCAACAAGAAAATGCGGATGTTTTATGGTTGCGTAGTTATGGTAACCCGGCAACTATGGTACGCATGATAGAGAACAAAGGTTTTTTCACACTAATGCCTTCGACTAAGATGAGCGGACTTGCTGAGGCGGCTAAGCAACTGTGGGAGCCTGAACAACAAGCGCGTTATTTCGACTTTAATTCAGACTCGGACTATCAAGAGTTACTTTTCGACAAATGGTCGCAAATCTGGATACACTCCGGCATATTAAATCTGGCTAATCGTTTTATCAAAGAAGCTGTTCCTTATGACTATTTTACTGAGGAGCGATTGCATAAGGAGCTTAAAAAATTCTTCGAAACCCTTAGCGTCGCACCTTATGAATATTTTTTCGATGGTTTTTTGGATAGGGCTTTTAATGATTTGTTTAATTGGACGGATAACAGGTGTCGTATAGATAGAGAAGTCCTCGCCCTGTTATCCGCTAATCCGTTATTATTGCAGATGGTCGGGGAGAAAATGCTATTTCGGTGTTTGTTGGAAAATAAAAAAATTATAGCCGCCGACGAGCCGGACGCCGGCATTTATGTTCGTTTTGTTTAGTCCTCACCTACCTTCCTAAGTCGGACTGTCCACTTTAACCATTCCGTTCGTTCCTAAACTCCAGCGTCCAGAGACTGGGAGTTTAGGAACGAGCGGAACATAATTCACCACGAATCCCATGAAGATTTAATTTGTAGGATTTCCTACAATCTCTTACAAATTAAATTTGAGATGTTGGAATAAACATTAACAGCTGTGTCAGTAAAATCGCTAAATTTTCTTCATCCACCTGTTTTAAAAGCAAAATAAAGCCACATTCCAATATGGCATAAACCATGCTTTATGAAGGTTATTACTGAAATCGTAGACCTCTACACTTTACCCATCTGGAGAAAACACAATGTTATTAGAAACCTATCAAGATAAAGGATTATTAACTGTTACTTTGGTCAACGGTCAAACCGGCACTGCGGGCGTTTATGCTTATCGCGGCGATTTGGTTTTAAAAGAAGGCGCTTTGCGCGAAGGCTCGACCACCGACCGTAAACCGCCCGAAGCCCTGTTTATTCATTCAGCCTTGATCGTTGAAAACGACAAGATCAAGTTTGTCAACGGCCTGTTGCCTACACTCGATTTATTACCGGTTTTTGTTGAAAAATATAAAGCCGATATTGCGGAAGACTGCATTGCTTTAGTGTATGTCGAAAATATCGGTAAAGGCATGCAGGTTGAGCTGGAAGGCATCACTTATAAATTAATTCCTTTCAAAGAAGGCCTGGTTTGGAATGAATTGCTTGAAGAACTGTATATTGAAAAAAGCGAGTTGAAAGGTCAATCCGCTGAAGATAAAGTCGCAATCGCTTATGCGGCAGCCAAATCTTATGCTCCTAAAACGCCGCTGGTTTCATTTGCGGAAGCGGAAGCAAATACCATTATTGTGGTTAAAGAAGCCGCTGTAGGCGCCATTTAAAATCCTTAACGACTCAGCAGCCAGGGAAATGAAACCCGGACCGACCTATCATCATTGATAAAAAATCAATAAGTAAGTCTAAGCCATTGCCTTATTAAGTCCGTTTAAATCCATCCCATCAGTGTCATGTCATCCGGGTTTCATTTCCCTGGCTGCTGAGTCATCAAAGAATGCACTAAATCAGACCGCACCCGAACATTAATCATTCTATTTTGGTGCGGAAGTAGCGCCGATTGTTATCCGAACTTCACTGGAAAACAGCAAGCGTTTGAATTACCGGCATATTAAACATTGGCATCATTAATGCTTAATATTTTTATAGAGTTAAACAGTTGTGTGTCGCTTTTTTATCCTGAGCGTTGTACCTTCAGCGTCCTATTTTCTCGACTAGGGCGCTTTTTTTTGCCTGCCGATCTCCGCACCTCATGAAACACGTGCTCTTCAAGATTATGGCAAATAAATTGCTTTAATTATCGATAGAACGCTGATATAGACCTTATTTCCCTAAGAAATGTAGCCGTCAAGTATCTGACCGCTACATTTTAGAGTAGCAAAGTCTAGTGATTGTTAGCTTTACTACAACCTTCGCATTCTGTTGAGCACTGCCATGAAAAAATACAAAACCATCTCTGTCGATGATTCTAAAACCCTGATTAAAGAATCCGGCCCTATGATCCTGGACTGCCGTGACCTCAAAGATTACCGGGCCGGCCATCTGGAAGACGCGCTGCATGTGCATGAAGGCTTGAAAGATTCCTTAGTTAAACGCGGCGATAAGCAACGTAGCTTGCTGATTTATTGTTATTACGGCCATGCCAGCGAGCACCTTGCCGAATTTTTCAGCGATTTCGGCTTTAAAGATGTTTACAGTCTGGAAGGCGGTTATTCCGGCTGGAAAGAAAAACAGTCGGCAGTATGATGCAGCAGCCGATACGGGATTGGCTACAGAATAACTATTTCTCAGTAGCCCAACCGATTTTAAAGAACGGCGCCGGTATTTACCCGTTGATTTTAGCCTGTCAACAGGGCCGTAGCGATGTAGTCGAGTTTTTAATCGAGCAGCAGGCCCCGTTGGATGTTGTCGATCAATACGGCAATAACGCATTATGGGCGGCGTGCTATGCCGAAAACAGCGACTGTATCGACGCCTTGATTGATGCCGGCATCGATATAAATCATCAAAATTCAGCCTCCGGCGCCACTGCGTTGATTTATGCGGCCTCCAGCGGGCGGGAAAAAATTGTCGAACAATTGCTAAGCGCTGGCGCCGACCCGACACTTAAATCGCATGACGATTTCACTGCGTTGGATTTAGCTTCGACCCGAAAAATACTCAAACTCTTATCCAAGCTTGTTAAATCAGGAGATTAAAATGGAAGCATTGCCCCGTGAACTCGCCTTGCGTATTGCCTTGGCATCGCGCATCTTACCCGGTATCGACGTACTCAGACTGTTGGAAATATTACATGAGAAACTGGGACCGCCGCTGGATGATGAAAAATTAAAATCCATCACCGTCACTAATCTTAAAACCGGCTTAGGCAGTTTGGATGGTGAAGAAGACGGTGAGGACATCGGCATCGGTCTGGCGAATATTAAATTAGCGGTGCGTTATCTTTGGGGCGATGAAGCTGAAGATGAAGACCTGCCGGAAATAATGCCTTATAAAGACGGCGATATGCCCGATTCCATCCGGGTCGCCATCGGTTCGAACAGCGGTGCGCTGATTAACGGCCATTTCGGTTCTTGCATACGGTTTCTGGTTTACCAATTATCGCGGGACGATTATCGCTTGGTCGATATACGCTCGACCATTGAGGCCGACAGCAGCGACGACAGAAATCTGTTCCGCGCCAATTTGATTAAAGACTGCCATGTGATGTTCGTGCAATCGATCGGGGGACCTGCGGCGGCTAAAGTGATACGCGCCGATATTTACCCGATCAAGATTCCCGATGTCACCGAAGCGGTCGATCAATTGAAGGAGTTCCAAAAAGTATTCGATGCGCCGCCGCCTTGGTTTGCTAAAGCCTTGGGCCGTTCAGCCGAGGAACGGGTCAGGTTTACGCATGATGAGGGCTGTTGAGAACGGGATATAAAGTTCGGCTCTCTTCCAAGCCGATGCTCCAATCGTTAGACACAACGCCATTCAAAAGTTGTTATAGAATCCAAAGTTGATAACGCCACAAAGTCTGTCCTTTCGATGCGGGAGGGCAGACTATCGTTCCCACGCTCCGGCGCTCATCGTTATACACAAATACTCAAGTCCACCTCGTTCCCACGTGCTGCGTCACTGTCGTTAAGTTAACGTAGGAGCGGCCATGCCCGCTCCTACAAAGCTTATACTGCGAACGGTCACGATTTGCGTTTTTTTGAATCCCCTCACCCCAGCCCTCTCCCGAAGGGAGAGGGGGACAAAAGCCGCAATCCATGCCCGCGTTGAGTATAACTTAACGGCAATGCGCCGGAGCATGGGAACGATGTCGCTTTATTCACTTCGGACTCTATAAGCACATCGTATAGACCGAAGACTTTCAGCACTGCCCCTTTGCCAACTTGTCACATAACCTTCACTTGCGTCTGTTAACATTAAAAGTTTGCAGGCTTCCGGTGATTCCCATGATCATGCTAAATCTCCGGCAAGCCGCGAGAACTCTATAAAATAGCAGTTAAGCTATCATCGACAACTTTTCTTATGCGTGTAATACACTTAACAGTCCGGCTATGAATACTAACTCCTACCGAACCATCTGGATCTCCGATTTGCACTTGGGCTCCACCCAATGCCAAGCCGATGTTTTACTCGATTTTTTAAAATACAACGAGAGCGACAAGCTGTACCTGGTCGGCGATATTATCGATTTTTGGTCGCTGTCGAAAAAAATGTATTGGCCCAGAGACCATAACACCGTCATTCAAAAAGTCCTGCGCAAAGCCCGGCATGGTTGCCAAGTCATCTATATTCCGGGCAATCATGACGAAAACGTCCGGCATTACGACAATTATGTCTTTGGCGACATCATCGTCAAAAACTCAGACATCCATACCACCTCAGCAGGAGAAAAATTCCTGATTGTCCACGGCGACGAATACGATACCATTGCAACTTGTCACAAATGGCTTGCCAAGTTGGGCAGCGAAGGCTATGACTTTTTAATTGAAATGAATCGCTTGTTGCGCATCGTCAGGCGTTGGTTCGGCGTACAAAGCAACTTTTCCCTGGCCGCCTTTGTCAAATTCAAAGTCAAAAATGCGGTTCAATTCATTTCCGATTATGAAGAGAGCATCGTTAACACCCTTAAAGACCAGGACTTGGATGGCGTTATTTGCGGACATATTCACCATGCCGAAATTAAGCGAATCAACGATTTTTTATACATTAATACCGGAGATTTCGTGGAAAGTTGCACGGCCATCGTAGAGCTTGCCAATGGAAAATTGGAACTCGTAAAATGGTGTAAAACCGAAACGCTTATTGCCGATGATGAGGCGTTGGAAGTTAACATACATTAATAATCGAACCGATACTCCCCATTTAACCCTTTAGCGTGCAATGATTCCGGCTTTTGCCGAGTCGCACAGGACAGTAAGCCTATGAATCGCGGTTTCAACACTATTCTTGCGGCACAATTTTTTTCATCGCTGGCCGACAACGCATTGCTGTTCGCGGCTATTGCTCTGCTGCAAACCCTGAATGCCCCCTCCTGGCAAACACCGGTATTACAGCAATTTTTCGTATTCGCCTTTATCGTGCTTGCCCCCTTTGTCGGCGCCTTCTCCGATGCGTTGCCGAAGGGCCAGGTTATGTTCATCAGCAACAGCATCAAAATAGCCGGTTGCGCGGCGATGTTACTAGGCCTGCACCCACTACTCGCCTACGGCTTTGTCGGCGTCGGCGCGGCTTTGTACTCGCCGGCTAAATACGGCATTTTGACCGAATATCTACCGTCCGATAGGTTGGTATGGGCCAACGGCTGGATGGAGGGTTTGACTGTTGCGGCTATTATTTTCGGCGCTATCTTCGGCGGCTTATTGATCGGCCATCGCGTCGAGGATCATGTCGTTCAGCAACTGGGCGGGCTTGAGTTCAATGGCGGCATCGATACCGCGCCCAAATTCGCGATTTTTGTCATTCTGGGGCTTTATCTGATAGCGGCGGTACTGAATTACTTTATTCCCAAACTCGCCATCGAACACAGCTTGTCCAATCGATCAGCCCGCTTTCTTTTGGCCGATTTCTGGCGCGGCTTTTTGCAGTTGTGGAAAGATCCCCTGGGCCAAGTGTCGCTCGCGGTAACTTCGCTGTTTTGGGGAGCGGGTACCACTTTACGTTTTATTATTCTGGCTTGGGCGGCGGTAGCGCTCAAGCTCGATCTGGAGCAAGCCACGCAACTGACCGCATTGGTTGCAGTGGGCCTTGCCATCGGTTCCGTGGTGGCGGCCAAGGCGGTGCCCTTGGAACATGCGGTAAAGGTGTTGCCTTTGGGCATTGCCATGGGCTTTGTTGTGTTAGCCATGGCCTTAGTAACCGATTGGCGGCCTGCCGCGCTAATGCTGGTGCTGGTCGGCGCATTGGCGGGCAGCTTTTTAATTCCGATGAACGCATTGCTGCAACACCGGGGACACCTGCTGATGGGCTCCGGGCATTCCATCGCGGTACAAAACTTCAACGAAAATCTGAGCATTTTAGTGATGCTGGGCGCCTATGCCTTGATGATTGACGCCGGGTTTTCGGTGCATACCATTGTGATTGTATTTGGGCTATTTATATCGGGGACAATGGGCTGGCTATTCAGAAAACACGGTCACGATCAGGATTAAGGCAACTTGCAATCGGTCATCTACGCGGCGAATCATCCCCAAATGGAACGCGGATGGCGCGGATCGTCATGATCAACCTGGATAGCTCATAAAAAAATCCGCGTTGATCAGCACTATCCGCGCCATCCGCGTTCCATTGTCTTTCTGTTACTACATTAATGAAAAAACGAGTTTTAATTATGTCGGCGGGAGCCGGAACCGGCCACATTAAAGCCGCTGCAGCCTTAGAGCTTTCTTTTGCCGCTGACGGCCGGGTCGCTGAAGTGGTCAATAACGATGCACTGCAATACACCAATAAATTGTTCCGGGATTTTTATTCCAGCTTTTATACCTCACTGGTACGGTCGGCGCCGAATTTCCTCGGCTGGTGGTATAAAACCAGCGACGAGCCTTGGCATACCGACAGAATGCGGCACATGATAGACCGGCTCAACACCAAGCCGCTGGTTCGGTTTATCCGGGAATTCGACCCGGATATTACCGTTTGCACCCATTTCATGCCGGCCGGCATTATCTCTCACCTGATTGCAACCCGGCAGTTGCAAGCGCGCCTGTCCATTGTGGTTACCGATTTCGATTTTCATGCGATGTGGCTGTCGCGTGCGTTTCATCGCTATTTTGTCGCAATCGATGAAACCAGGGCTCATCTGGAAATGCTCGGCATTCCCGGCGAAAGAATCACCGTGTCCGGCATCCCCATCGACCCGGTATTTCAACGCCCCGTTAATCGCTTGGAAGAACGGCTGCGGTTGGGCTTGAATCCTGAAAAAACGGTTCTGCTGTTGTCGGCGGGAGCCTTGGGTCTAGGCCCCACCGAGTACATGGTTGAGCGACTACTGGACCTGAGCGGCGACGCGCAAACCGTGGTTATTTGCGGGCGTAACGACGGATTGAAACAACGCATCCAGCAATTAACCGATAGCCGCAGCGACCGGTTTAAAGTTTTGGGCTATACCGACGAAATGCACAAACTGATGAAAATGGCCGATATTTTCATCGGCAAGCCCGGCGGCATCACCACCTCCGAAGCTATCGCCTGCGGCCTGCCGATGTGCGTGGTGTCGCCGATCCCCGGTCAAGAGGAAAGAAACAGCGATCATTTGTTGGAAGAAGGCATTGCCGTCAAGTGCAACGACTTAACGACCTTCCCATTCAAACTGGAACGCTTGCTGGAAGACCCGGACCGATTGACCCGGATGAAATTCAATGCCTTGCGTTTTGCCAGGCCCAATGCCTCGGCAACTATCGTTGACACTCTGCTCGAAGATCGTCTTCCGCCGTTGGCGTTTAATAAGAAATATGCACAAAATAAGACAACTCGCAAAAAATAAGCGCTAAATAGAACACGCCCATATTCGCTATCGTTCCCACGCTCCGGAGACTGTGAAAGTATTATCAAAATGAGTTTAAAAAACCTCTTCACCACGAAGATCACGAAGGAAAAATAATTATTTAAACTCAATTTCGTGTCCTTCGTGTCCTTCGTGGTAAATGCTTTTGATTTTGTTCTAAAACGATTACTTTCACAGTCTCTCCGGCGTGGGAACTCAGTGGTAGACGCTCCAGCGTCCCGCAACGCTGGAGCGTTGCAGACTGAATTCCCACGCCGGAGCGTGGGAACTATAAAAACGCCAAATAAATAGAATGCACAAGCGCGAACGGTGCGGTTCTGCATACCTACCTATAACGTGTAGGTGGGACGGATAGATTTCCTATCGCCGCCTTACAAATTCCTATGTGCCCTAGCGTACAGACCGCAATTAATTTTATCGTTAAAGTTTCCTTAAGGCTTTCGGCGAATCCGTCATTTCTATAATCGGTTTATGAATAACACCCGATCGTTAGCCTAATCTTAGGAATGCGCATGAAATAGCTTCGGCAACTGCACCCTCTCCTGCTGGAGAGGGTGAGTAGAATCAAATACTCAAGTTATTTCATCCGCGTTCCTTAGCGGATTTATAGATAAAGTTTTTCTCGGTAGACCTGTCGCCCCACCCCTTCGGCTACGCTTAGGATTAAAGGCCTGTTGGAGGATTTAAAGGATTTCTTTGGTCTACTTTATTAGGCATTTAACTGGAGATTCAATCATGAAATATCTTATAAGCGTTTTTTCCGCATTTTTTTTGGCCCTGACGTTAATGATGGCCGGAGGCTGTGCATCGACTCCGCAAACCGAAGGAACCGGTGAATATGTTGACGACAGCGTTATCACAACCAAAGTCAAGGCAGCCTTAGTCAATGATCCTAACGTGAGCGCCGCAGAGGTCAATGTTGAAACCTTCAAGGGCATAGTTCAATTAAGCGGTTTCATTAATTCCCGCGCCGATATGAATAGAGCAATAGAACTTGCTCGCAATGTGCCGGGCGTCAAGTCGGTTAAAAACGATATGCGACTCAAATAAGCGGGACAACACGATGGATAGCATAGACATAGCAGCGGATTTTGCGCATGAGGCTATTGATAAGATAGCCGCTATTGCAAAACAAGCGTTTGGCGGAAAAGGACAGCGACTGAACGACGCCGAGCGGCAAATGATCGGTGATTGTCGTCATTACATTAACGCCAACCCGATTACGTCGATGGCTATCGCGGTAACGGCCGGTTTTTTCCTGAGCCGCTTGCTAATCAATCGATAGGTGACTTGTCATGGACCCCAATGCAGTAAATACCGAGACACTTGAACAAACGGCAACGGGCGGCGAGCAGACGCCCGGCTTACTGGAAAACGCCCAAGCATTATGGCAAGAACTCCGCGAGCTTAGCCACGATTGCCTCCATCTGGTCGCGCTGGAGGCGCGGCGAGCGGGCCAGAATTTGGTCTACATGATCATTGCCGGAGTAATGGCGGCTGCGTTATTGATCGGCGTGTGGCTGGGACTGGTAACCGCCGCGGTACTTTGGCTGATTGAGCATGATTTTACCGCGAGTACCGCCATTCTGCTTGCCGTAGCCGTCAATTTTCTGCTGACGCTCATCCTGGTGGGAGTGATAAAAAGCAAAAGCCGCTATCTACAATTTCCGGCCACCGTGCGCAGTCTTCAGGCCGTGCCTTCGCCGCAACGCAATGATAAAGAGGAGCTTTGATATGCCTAACCTTGTCGACCGAAATAAAGCCCAGGTACTGGCGGATCAAATCAAAAACGCCGAGTGGCTGGTGTTGACCCGTCAACAAGTCGTTGATTTTCGTACTAGTGTTTTGGTTCGAAAACTATACCGGCAGATCACCGAGCCGTCTTCGTTGCTGCTGGCCGGAGGCATCGGCTTTATCATGGGCGAAATCACCAAGCGTCAACCCGCCAAAGCGTGCGGCGCTGTCGCTAAAGTGGGCGGTAGCGAAATCTCGCCATTGAAGGTCGCTCTCAATCTTTTAATGTCAGTGCGCACTTTATACACGGCCTTACCTCTGGCATGGATAATGAAGTCCCGCTATCAACCCGGCGCTTCGGCGCCAACGAGCCAACAAAAATTTCAATCTGCGCCGGTTTCCGGAGCTTCGCATAACCGCCGAAGAAGGCGCGATGATAGATTGCCGGAAACAGACCATTCAAGGGCAAGGAAAAGCCCATAAAACACAGACGGCGGCTGTTTTTAAGATGGGTTAAGCCGCGAGATCCGCCTTTAGGGTGTGGGTAATCAATCGCGAAGCCATTTTTGCATGATGGGAAAAGGGGCGACGCCTAATTTTGCGGCCTTATTATTTCCATAAGCCATTCCGGCATCCTCAATGCCCTGAATACCGATATATACCCCCATCCGAAAATTAAACAGAATCCCCTGAGCTTGGCCTTTATAGCCTTTATTGTGGAACAGTATTTCAGGATCGATTCCAAGAGCAAGCACTGCGGCCCAAGACCAGGCAATCGATTCGATTTCGTAGGAATTGCCGATTTCATCGATTTTGCCGACATTACCGCTTGCATAACCTCTTAGGTGGCTGGGTATCATCGCGATATGCGCCGCTTCATGAAGTAAATCGCCGGGATAGAGTAATTTTTCTTCATCAACCAACAACGTCCCCTTTTCAATATAAATACCCGGAATGAATGTCTGTTCGTTGATAGGTTGTTCAATGACTTCAATACCGATTTCCCGGATAAAGTCCACTATCTTCGCCGTTACCGAATTACTGAATGCCATGCATCCTCCTAAAAATGTTTAAACATGTCGTGATAGTTGCTTAAGTCGTAGAAAATCGCCATTTGACGCACAACGCTCCCATACTCGACTATAAAAACCGCTTGAAAAAGTTCGGGTGATAGTTCGATTGGGGCTCGGCCTTACTGCGTTATGAAATGCCGCGGATATGCGCTGTCGCCAGATAAATCTCACAAATGAAATTGAGCAAGGCCATAATCAAGCAGAACATCGCTGCGATAAATAATGAGGCTATAACGACTTCTATGTTGAGAGCAAAGAATGACCCCAGAAACAACACCGCAACGACCGAACAAATCAACAGCAAACAGGCTGTGCATAGACCAATCGCCCAATGAATAAGACGAGAGCGCCGTCTTAATGATTTTATCTCCGTCAGGATAGCTTGACTGGTTTTAGCCGTCGGTAACGATCCGCTATGCAAAAGTCTCGATCTATCGATAATACGGGCTAAACGGTTGGTCAGCACCGATAGGATAGCCGCAACACCGGTCATTAAAAATACAGGCGCTACAGCAAGCTGAATGGTATGGGCAATCGTGGTAACAGGAAGTTCGGTGATCATTAACGGGCCTTATATTGGGCACAGGTTTGCAATCCGGAGATTGGGCTGAGGAGAATAAAATGCTTAGGTTATTTCATGCACGTTCTTACTAATGGCGGCTCACCCGGCTCTACAGCCCTTTATCGAAATTCATCACAAAAGCGCCGCTTCCTCCTGCAACAGATTGCTCAAACTCGCAAACTCAGCCAACGATATATTTTCGGCCCTCAGCGTCGGATCGATATTCAGAGCCACAATATCTTCTTCCGCTATCAGTTTTTTCAGCGAGTTTCTCAAGGTTTTGCGCCGTTGCGAAAACGCCTGAGTGACCACCCGGTTGAGTTTACTCACCTCGTTAACCGCAACCGGCGGCTGCCTGTGCGGCACCAGCCTGACGATAGCCGACATCACCTGCGGAGCCGGGTCGAAGCTTTCCGGCGGCACCTCGAATAACAATTCGGCGGCGCAATAATAGTTCATCATCACGCTCAGTCTACCGTATTTTTTGCTGCCCGGAGCCGCGCAAATCCGGTCAACCACTTCCTTTTGCAACATGAAATGCATGTCTTCAATGCAATAGGCGTTATCGAGCAAATGGAACATCAACGGAGTGGAAATGTTATAGGGCAGATTGCCGATGATGCGCAGTTTTTCGTCCCCGTCGGCCAGCGCCGAAAAATCGAACCTTAAGGCATCGGCGCTGTGAATTTGCAGGTTAGCGTATTGCTTGAATTTTTGCTTCAGCAAAACCACCAAATCGCGGTCCAATTCGACCACGTCCAAGCGCAGGCCTTGGTTTAACAAAGGCTCGGTCAATGCGCCCTGCCCCGGCCCGATCTCAACCCAGTGCTGATTCGGCTTGGCCTGAATGCTGGAGATGATAGAGTAAATAATGCTGTGGTCATGAAGAAAATTCTGACCGAAGCGTTTGCGCGGAGTATGTGCCATTTTAATGTGTAATCATGGTTAATGCGGTTTGCAATGCAAACTGTAGACTGCCCAAATCGGCCTTGCCGGTACCGGCCAAATCCAAAGCGGTGCCGTGATCAACCGAGGTGCGGATAATCGGCAGTCCCAGCGTAATATTAACAGCCTGCCCGAAGCCTATATGCTTAAGTACCGGCAAGCCTTGATCGTGATACATCGCCAATACCGCATCCGCCGTGTCCAGGTATTTGGCGGTGAACAGCGTATCCGCGGGTAACGGTCCCTGTAGGTCCAGGCCCTGCTTGCGGAAACCATCAAGCACCGGCTCGATAATATCGATTTCTTCCCGGCCCAAATGACCGTTTTCACCGGCATGCGGATTCAATCCGCACACCAGTATTTTCGGCTTAGCGATACCGAAACGCGAACGCAGTTCTTGATTCAGTATCCGAATCACCGTGCGCAATCGGGTATGAGTAATAGCTTGACTGACTTTCGCCAGCGGCAGATGCGTCGTCGCCAAAGCTACCCGCAAACCCGGCGTCGCCAGCATCATCACCGGATAGCCGCCGGTAATGTCTGCAATAAATTCGGTATGGCCGCTAAAGGGCAAGCCTGCGTCATTGATAACGCCCTTATGCACCGGTCCGGTAACCATGGCGTCAAAAGTACCGTCCATGCAACCTTTCGCCGCCTTGGTGATGGCTTTTAACACAGAGCGGCTATTGGCCGGATTTAATTGTCCGCATTGAACCGGTTCCACCGGTTCTACCGGCAATATCGTTAAACACCCGGCAGTTTGAGCTTTAGTCGGCATCATACTGTCGAATTCTTTTATTTGAATTGACAAGCCTAATTGTTCAGCGCGTTGTTGCAGTAATTTCGGGCCGGCGATGACAATGATTTGACAGGGTAAATTCTGTTGCGCAAGCTGAAGGCAAAGATCGGGGCCGATGCCCGCGGGTTCTCCGGGAGTTAATGCGATGCGCGGTAGGGGTAGCCTGATGGTCATCTGGAAGCTGGGGTAAAAAACGAGTGATTCTACAACATAACGGCGGAGAGTATTTTAAAAAACACGGTCTGTGACAGGGCAAACGCATTAAAACAGTCAGCCAAAGTGTGAAAATCGTCGTTCAATGCGAACTTGTCGTGTTATAGAGCCTAAAGTGAATAAAGCGACATCGTTCCCACGCTCCGGCGTGGGAATGCCGAAGTACCGCTCTAGCGGTACGGGACGCAGGAGCGTCCCTCACTGCATTCCCACGCCGGAGCGCTCATCGTTATACACAAGTGTCAAAATGCCTTTTTTGCAACCTGGAGGGTTGCCAGCTATTAGCCGGGGGTTGAGCGTAGCGACACCCCCGGTCAATACGAAAAAAAACCACGACCCTGGAA
>SXGU01165330.1_pt1 | contig 49076 bp, 44 predicted proteins | sample 3174531 | NCBI WGS metagenome assembly SXGU01 (sample SAMN11356863, study PRJNA531348) | freshwater metagenome | isolation source: freshwater sample F1-140 | place: China: Fuxian Lake, Yuxi | collected 2017-12-25 | reverse complement strand
GTCTAAAAAGGCGCTAAAAGCCTTCATGTCGTTAGGTGGCACTTGCATGCCCACCAAGACGCGGCCAAAGTCGGCGCCGTGGTTACGGTAGTGGAACAAGCTGATGTTCCAATCGTGGCCCATGGTGTCTAAAAACTTCATAAGCGCGCCGGGTTTTTCTGGGAATTCAAAGCGGAACACCACTTCGTTTTTTGCCTGAGGCGCATGGCCGCCAACCAAGTGGCGTAAATGCAATTTGGCTACTTCGTTGTCGCTTAAGTCTAAAGTGGGTAAGCCTTGTGCTTGCAAATCGCTGACCAATTTAGCCGATTCTGCTGGATCAGCAATCGCCACGCCGACAAAAATATGAGCAACTTTAGGATCGGAATAGCGGTAATTAAATTCGGTGATGTTGCGCTCGCCCAGCAATCGGCAAAAGGCTTTAAAAGCACCGGCTTGTTCGGGGATAGTCACGGCTAACACCGCCTCGCGTTTTTCGCCCACTTCGGCACGCTCGGCAATAAAGCGTAAGCGGTCAAAGTTCATGTTGGCGCCCGAGGCAATGCCTATTAGGGTTTTGTCCGTCAATCCATGGCGCTTGGCGTACTCTTTTAAACCGGCGGTGGCCAATGCCCCGGCCGGTTCCAAAATGCTGCGGGTGTCTTCAAACACGTCTTTGATGGCGGCACAAATGGCATCGTTGTCCACCACTATCATTTCGTCGACAAATTGTTGGGCCAAGGCAAAGGTGTGCTCGCCCACTTGCTTAACCGCGGCGCCATCGGCAAATAAACCGACTTGTTCTAGCATGACGCGTTTGCCTTGCTTGAACGATTCGGTCATGGCTTCGGCGTCCTTGGCTTCCACGCCTATGACTTTTATTTCTGGGCGCACCGCTTTAACGTAAGCGGCAATCCCAGCTAATAAGCCGCCGCCACCGACGCAGCAAAATATCGCTTCTATCGGTTCGGGGTGCGCATTGAGGATTTCCATGGCGATGGTGCCTTGGCCGGCAATGACTTCTGGGTCATCGTATGGGTGCACAAAAGTCAGTTGTTCGGATTTTTCTAATTCCAAGGCTTTCACGTAGGCATCGGAATAGCTGTCGCCAAACAACACCACTTCAGCGCCGCGCGCTTTAACCGCATTGACTTTAATGGCGGGGGTGGTGGTGGGCATGACGATGATGGCGCGGCATTTTAGTTTTTTTGCGGCCAGTGCCACGCCTTGAGCGTGGTTGCCGGCGGAGGCGGCGATGACGCCGCGTTTAAGCACGTCGCTGGCTAGGCTGGCCATTTTGTTGTAGGCGCCACGCAGCTTAAAGGAGAACACCGGTTGCATGTCTTCGCGTTTGAGTAACACGCGGTTGTGTATGCGCGCCGATAAATTAGGTTGGAATTCCAATGGCGTTTTTTTCGCCACATCGTATACCTGAGAGTGCTCTATTTTATGTTTGTAATCTATGGTCATGGGCTATTTTTAAATGGCGCTTGTTTTTAAAACAACGGTCGCAGTGTATTATGCTGAATTGTTTGTATTATAAAGAAATTGCAGAGGATTTACTTAAAATGGCTTATACCCAAGACGAATTAAAACAACAAGTGGCCAAGGCTGCCGTTGAATACGTAAAAGGCGGCATCATAGGCGTGGGCACGGGCTCAACCGCTAACTTTTTTATTGAAGAGTTGGCCAAAGTGAAACACAAAATTGATGGCGCGGTGGCCAGTTCAGAAGCGACGGCTCAGCGTTTGCGTGGCCATGGCATAGAAGTGTTTGATCTAAACAGCGTGGATGGCATGGACATCTATGTGGACGGTGCCGATGAAATTACCGAACACATGCACATGTTAAAAGGCGGCGGCGGCGCACTCACCCGCGAAAAAATCGTCGCGGCCTGCGCTAAAACCTTTATCTGCATCTGCGATGAAAGCAAATACGTGCCGGTATTGGGTAAGTTTCCTTTGCCAGTGGAAGTGTTGCCCATGGCTAAAAGTTACGTGGCGCGTGAGTTGGTTAAATTAGGCGGCCAACCGGCTTTGCGTAATTTCACTACGGACAACGGCAACGTGATTATCGATGTGCACGGTTTGAGCATCAGCGACCCGGTTGCCATGGAAGCCAAGATTAACCAAATCGTTGGCGTGGTGACCAACGGTTTGTTTGCTGCGCGACCTGCCAATGTGTTGTTGTTGGCTACCGCTGAAGGCGTTAAAACCATTAAGAAATAATGCTTAGCTGATGGTCGGCAAGGCATAAAAAAAGCGCTGATTGTCAGCGCTTTTTTATTATTTAGTTTTAATTGGCCTACTGCGGGACGTAGCCGGTGGCCGTGTCGGCGCCTTCGCCGAAGAAGTATTTTTCCGTTTGTTCGCTTAGGTATTTGCGTGCGGATGGATCGGCCAAACTCAAGCGATTTTCGTTGACCAACATGGTTTGTTGCTTGAGCCATGCGCCCCAGGCTTCTTTTGAAACTTGGGCATAAATGCGTTTGCCTAGTTCGCCTGGGTAGGGAGGAAAATCCATGCCCTCGGCTTCTTTGCCTAATTTAATGCAGTTTACTGTGCGTGCCATTTTTCTTGCCTTAAAGAGTCGTGTAAAACGCTATGATAACGCATGGTTTTAAGTGCGGCGAGTGGGCATGTTAATATTGCGTGTTTATTAAACTATAAAGTCTAAAAAATATGAATAAGATAGAAGAAAGTCCGTTCAAGGGTAAAACCGGTGTGCCTAGGCTAATCAATGCCTTTGGTTACTCGGTGGACGGCTTTAAAGCCGCTTTTCAAAATGAAGATGCATTTCGCCAAGAATTATTTTTGGCAGCGGTGTTGGTGCCTATGGGGCTTTATTTAGGTAAAACCGGTGTGGAAAAAGCCTTATTGGTCGCGGTGGTGTTGTTGGTGTTGATCGTGGAATTGTTTAATTCGGCGATTGAGGCCGCCGTTGACCATACGTCGATTGATGTGCACCCACTGGCAAAGCGATCTAAGGACATTGCCAGCGCCTCGGTCATCGTGGCGCTGGTTATCGTCGTTGGAGTGTGGGGATTGGTGCTGTTCGGCTAAGCCCGTTTCATTTAAAAATCCGCCCGCAGCCCTATCAATACAGAGCGTTCGCCTGCTGGGGACAGGTCTTTTAAGAAGGACGTGTGCTCGCGTATCTCTTGGTTCAGCACGTTGTTGGCTTTAGCAAACCATTCCACGTTTAACTTGCTCGGCAGTTTGTAAGTGGCCATGGCGCTGACATCGGTGTAGCCAGCCGTGGGCAATTCGTTTTCTGCCGTGCGGTTTTGTTTAAAGGCTTGCGTGACATTCAATCTGGCCCCGAATGCGTTCTTTTGGTAATTCAAGCCCGCCCCTAAGCGCAACGGTGTGATCCGCGGCAAGGCAGCATTGTTATCCAAGTTACTGGCGCGCACGTAGTCACCGCGTAGGTTTAAATCCCAATCGTCCGCTAAATTGAATTTAGCTTCAGCCTCTAGGCCCTTAAAGCTGGCGGCGAAAGCGCTGAATTGAGCGATGGGTAGGGTAGATGGGCCATTTATAGCACCCGTATCGAGCAGGCCCAAGAAGCGATTAAAGCGCGTGTAATAGGCACCAACACTGAATGAATTTTTAGCATCCTTCCAACGAATTTGCGCATCCACACCGTTGGAGCATTCTTTTTTAAAGTTAGGGTTGCCCACCTCGTATTGACCGGTCGCCAAGTGCGCGCCATCGGCATACAGCTCAAAGTAGCTTGGCGCTCGCTCGTTGTGCGATAGGTTGCTGGCCATGGACCAATGGCCGTCTATTGCGTAAAGGCCACCTAGGGCATAACTGTAAGTGGTAAAGTTGGCGGCTTGAATCGTGGGATTTTTAGTCCAAGCGCTGGCATCCAATGCCGTGTGTTCAAGCCGCCCACCCAAACTCAGTTTTAATTGATCCACATTCAATGCCTTGAGCGGCATTTCTTCATACAAGTAAACGGCATGGCTTTTTGTCTGCACTGCGGGCACAAAAGCCTCTTCGCCTAGGGCGGCAAATCGACTGTTTTGAAACTGCCAACCCCATACGCCATCGAGATCGCCTAATTTAGCATGGCCTAATTCTACGCTGCCTTCGCTGCCTTTGTTTTTAAAGGTCGTGCCTATGGCGCCATTCTCTACTTCTTGGTGTTGGTAATCGGTGTGGGCGTAGCGTATTTTGATGCGACTGATGACGCTATTTAATTCACGAAATTCTGAGGCGATGTCCCAACGCTGACTTTTCATGTCTATGCGCACGGCCTGTTCGGCAACGGTGCCGTAATTGCTATTAAAGCCCGAATACGAGCTACCGACATAGCCCTTATCAAAAGTTAGCGAGGCGCCTAATGCGCCGCCTTCTGAACGGGCGTTGCTGTTAATTAGCTTGCCATGATTGGTCAGTGGCGTGCCATCGACTTGGTTTTTACGCTTAGATACAGCAAAGCCGGGTAGGCTTAGGTCGTCGGTTTGGCGTTGGTAGGCATCGGCATGCATGGCGGATTGACCGTTGCCAACGTCGACCACGGCCGCGGCGTTGCGCTGATTATCCGGGCCACCTAAGCTAGCTTCGCTGCGACCAATGATGCCGTTCACTGGCTCGGTAGGAATGCGGTGATCGATGGCATTGACCACCCCGCCTACCGCGCTGCTGCCATACAGCAGGGCCGCCGGCCCGCGCACCACATCAATTTGCTCTATCACCAGCGGGTCTATGGCCACGGCGTGATCAAAACTCAATGAGGACGCATCCAATATGCCCACACCGTTTTGCATGATGCGCACACGCTCTGCATCCAAGCCGCGGATGACTGGCCGCGAAGCATTAGGACCAAAGCTGCTAGCAGCCACGCCAGGCATGGTGTTTAAGGTTTCGCCTAAGGTGGCTGCACGCTTAAGGGATAATTCCCGTCCGCTTAATATGGACACGGGTAAGACCATGGCATCCGAGCCCACACCCAGTGGGTTGCCGGTAACGGCGACGTTGGACAATTCAATTTGTGTGATGGGTTCTGCCCAAGCCGATGCCATGGCCAGACTGATGGCTATGGCCAGCTTGTTCGGGCTTAAAAATGGCAAGGCTTTTGCCCGTTTAGGCGCAGTGTTGCGAGTGTGCATGATGGACCTCAAAAATAAAACAGCAGCATGGACAGCCGCATAGGCTGGCCATGGTTTAAAGGATTAAACGCTGATTCTTTGAGGTGGGGCGCGCGCTGCGTAAGCGCTGAGTGAGTTGCTTAGGCTGTTGAAATACTGCTTGCTGTGTAAGCTGAAGCTGGCATCAAAGTGCGCGAGGAAGAGGCCATCTGGCACTATAGCGCCAGCCACTTGCGCGTAGCTTAAGCACTGCGCGCATGGCTCGGTGGCGGCTTTTTTATGCTGTTGTTGGGTGTGCTGGCTAAGCTCGTTAACGTGGCTGATTTCATGCGCAGCCAAGCCAATTTGCGTAAAAGCAAATAAGACGATGAGCGCGAAATGAGCGGCGTAACGTTTTAACATGGCTTGATTATTGCATTAAATTTAAAGCCGCACCGTGATAGCCACGGGTGCGGCTTTTATGATTTAAGCAAAGTTGGCTGAGGCAAAATCCCAGTTAGCTAAGGAAGCTAAGAACACTTCAACAAACTTAGCGCGGGCATTGCGGTAGTCGATGTAATAAGCGTGCTCCCAAACGTCTATGGTAAGCAAGGCTTTGTCGCCTGTGGTCAATGGCGTCCCAGCTGCGCCCATGTTAACGATGTCAACCGAGCCGTCGGCTTTTTTCACCAACCAAGTCCAGCCAGAACCAAAGTTACCCACGGCCGAAGCTTGAAAGGCTTTTTTGAACTCATCAAACGAACCCCATTTCGCATTGATGGCATCGGCTAAAGCCCCGCTTGGTGAGCCGCCGCCGTTTGGTTTCATGCTGCTCCAGAAGAAGGTGTGGTTCCAGATTTGCGCGGAATTGTTGTAGATGCCGGCGCTGGATTTTTTGATGATGTCTTCTAGGCTAGCGTTTTCAAACTCGGTGCCTTTAATCAAATTGTTTAAATTGGTCACATAAGTTTGGTGGTGTTTGCCGTAATGGAAATCCAAGGTTTCTTCAGAAATGTGCGGTGCTAAAGCAGTCTTAGCATAAGGCAGTGCGGGTAGGGTGTGTTCCATGATTCATCCTTTAAGGGTCAATTTGGGTAAAAAAATGCGTTGCGTTATTTTGCCATAATAACAGGGTAATTTAGTAGGGTATTGCTATTTTTTCTTGGCACGCGGGTGGGCTTGGTCGTAGACGCTGGCCAAATGTTGAAAATCCAAGTGGGTATACACTTGGGTGGTGCTGATGTTGGCATGGCCTAGCATTTCTTGCACGGCGCGTAAATCTTGGCTGGATTGCAACACGTGGCTGGCAAAACTGTGGCGCAGTAAATGCGGGTGCACGCTGCTGCTCATGCCTTGCTTGACCGACCACTGCTTGACTCGGTATTGCACCGCTCGTGGGCTAATGCGTTTGCCTTGTTGCGTGACGAATAAAGCATCCGGGTTGCTGTCGGCGATACGCAGGCTGGCGCGCTGATTTAACCAAACTTTGATGGCTGCACTGGCGTGGCTGCCCATGGGCACGATGCGCGTCTTATTGCCTTTACCGGTTACCGTGACGGTGCCGGCGCTGTAGTCAATCATGGCGCAGTCTAAATTGACCAGTTCGGCCAAGCGTAAACCAGAGGAGTAGAACAATTCTAAAATGGCATGATCGCGTTGAGCGAGCAAGTCGTCGCCCTGTATGGCGACAAATTTTACCGCTTGGTCGGTAGACAAGGCTTGCGGTAAGGTCTTGGCCGATTTGGGTGCGCGTAAGCCTATCACAGGGTTTTGTTGGTAGCCTTGCTGGTGGACTAAGTAATTGAAATAGCCACGCCATGCCGACAGGGCGCGGGCGATGCTTTTGCCGCTCAAGCCGCGGCAGTGTAGGCTGGCTATGTAGCGACGTATGTGCGGGCTTTGTATTTGCTCTAACTTGGTGTCACCCATTAATGACATCAACAATTCAATGTCCCTGGCATAATTTTTTAGCGTGAGCGCACTGAGGCCACGCTCAAACGTCAGGTGTTGCAGGTAGTTTTTGAGGTGGCTCACTGGCAGGTGGGCAGCTCGCTAGAGATGAGCGGCCACGGCCGCGCTGACTAAATCGCCTATGCGTTGTAAATACAAGGAACCCATGTCGGCTTTGAAGCGGTCTGGGTTTTCTGTAGCTAATATAAGTACGCCATAAACCTGTTTTTCATCGCTAAGCGGAATAAAGGCGAAAGACTGCAAGGACTCTGGCACTAGGCCGTCAGCCGAGGCAGGCTTTTCCCCGCAATGGGGCAGGCTCAACGCGCTGACCCATTCCTGAAAGGGACTGGACACGGCGCTAAATAATTTATCTTGGGCTAGCGCTGGGTCGCTGGGGGATTGCCAAATCAACAACTGACTGTGCGACACGGCAAAGATGTCATGCATGCTTTGCGCCAGTAAATTATTCAGGCCATCTAAGCTAGTGCTGGCAAGGAGCTGAACGCTCAATTGATGGACATGGCCACTGGTTTTGTCGTTTTGTTCGGCGTAGGCGATCATTTGCGCCATCTTGCTTTCCAGCACCCGTATTTTGTCACGTTGCGCCAATTGCTGGCGTTCGGTTAGAGAAATCGTGCCATTGCCGTGTGGGCTGGGTAGAAAAATTTCCGTGAGTAAGTGCGCGTGCTGTTCAAAAAATTGCGGGTGGCTGCGTAAATAGCGGCTGACTTGTTCGGCGTAAAACGGGTCTTCTTGATCTTGTTGCATGGGGGTCCTTGAGGAGCGCAAATGGTTTGTCGTTACTTTAGCTTATTGTGATGCTGCCAGTAAATACCGTCACGGCGGGGCCGGTCATCATGACCGCTGAGTCGCCGCCTTGCCAAGCAATAGAGAGATCGCCACCGCGGGCGCTCACTTTGACCGGCGATGCTAATTGGGCGGATAGAATGCCGCTGACCACGGCTGCGCAGGCGCCGGTGCCGCAGGCTAAGGTTTCACCGCTGCCGCGTTCAAACACCCGCAATTTAATCTGGCTTGGGTTAACAATTTGCATAAAGCCAACGTTGACGCGTTCGGGGAAGCGCGGGTGCCGTTCAATTTCTTGACCTAACGCTTCGACCTCAGTTGTGTCGACATTATTAACTTGCAGCACCGCATGCGGGTTGCCCATGGACACGGCAGCAATCTGCAGCGTTTGCTCACCCACTTGCAGGGCGTACTGGACGGCTTGCGCATCGGCAATAAAAGGGATGTCGGACGGCGCTAATTTAGGTGCGCCCATGTTGACGGTCACCAGGCCGTTATCTTCTAAGCTAGGGTGTATGATGCCGCTGGCGGTTTCTACCGAGATGGTTTTTTTCTTGCTTAAACCCTGCTCGGCGACGAAGCGCACAAAGCAACGTGCACCGTTGCCGCATTGCGCCACTTCGCTGCCATCGGCATTGAAAATACGGTATTTAAAATCCGCTACGCTGGACGATTCTACCAATAGCAATTGATCAAAACCGACGCCAAATTGACGGTGCGCTAAACTTTGGATTTTTTCTGGGGTCAGATGCACAGTTTGATGAATGGCATCGATGACCATGAAATCGTTGCCGGCACCCTGCATTTTACAAAATTTTAAATGTGTGGATTTAGAATTCATATGTTTTATTATAAATTGATAGTGGGCGTCGGCTATTTTTTATTGCAATATTTTTTAGTCTTAAAATTCTATACTTAGGTAGAATGTCGGGACGTTAATTGACCTGATGATTATGCTTCAGCCTTTAGTATAAAAATCATTTCATTTTATTTGTTTACATTTCAAGGCGCACAAATGAGCGAATACCTATTTACTTCAGAATCCGTTTCTGAAGGTCACCCAGACAAACTCGCAGACCAAGTATCCGACAGTATTTTAGACGCGATATTAGTACAAGACCCTACTGCCCGTGTTGCAGCAGAAACGTTAGCTAATACCGGTTTAATTGTGTTGGCAGGTGAGATCACCACCACCGCTAACGTGGATTACATCAAAGTAGCGCGTGAGACCATCAAACGCATAGGCTACGACAACACCGACTACGGCATAGACTACAAAGGTTGTGCAGTATTGGTGGCTTACGACAAACAATCTCCCGACATTGCCCAAGGCGTGGACGGAGCGCAGGATGACCCATTAGACCAAGGCGCCGGCGATCAAGGTTTGATGTTTGGTTACGCCTGCGATGAAACACCGCAATTGATGCCATTGCCGATTTGGTTGTCGCACCGCATCATGGAACGCCAAGCGCAGTTGCGTAAAGACGGCCGTTTGCCTTGGTTACGTCCAGACGCGAAATCGCAAGTCACCATCAGATACCATGACGGCAAAGCCAGCGCGATTGATACCGTGGTGGTGTCAACCCAGCACGCTCCAGAAATGGAATTAAAAGACATACGCGAAGCGGTGATAGAAGAAATCATCAAGCCGACCTTGCCTAAAGAATTGATTAAGGGCGACATCAAGTTCTTGGTCAACCCTACTGGTCGATTTGTGATTGGTGGCCCACAAGGTGAGTGCTGTCTAACCGGTAGTAAAATCATCGTCGATACCTACGGTGGTGCGGCGCCTCATGGCGGCGGCGCTTTTTCTGGCAAAGACCCTTCTAAAGTAGACCGTTCCGCGGCGTATGCGGGCCGTTATGTGGCGAAGAATATTGTGGCTGCCGGTTTGGCTACACGTTGCTTGGTGCAAATTTCTTACGCGATTGGCGTGGCGCAACCGACCTCCATCATGGTCGAGACCTACGGCACCGGTAAGGTATCCAATGAAGTGTTGACCGCCTTGGTGCGCGAACACTTTGATTTGCGTCCTAAAGGCATAGTGAAGATGCTGAATTTACTGCGTCCTATTTATACTAAAACCGCTGCTTACGGTCACTTTGGCCGTGACGAACCCGAGTTTACTTGGGAAGCGATAGACAAAGCCGCGGCCTTAAAAGCCGCTCTTTAAGCCGCACCTGAAACAGTAAAAAGCCTTGCCGCTAATTGCGGCAAGGCTTTTTTATTGGCTGTACGGAAAATCATGAGTTAGCAAAAATGCGCTTGGAAGGACAAACAAACTCTCGTATAATGTCTGCCATTCCGAGGAGCGTTGCGAGAGTGCTTCTCCCAGGCTCGGAATAGCTTAAACGACGCTCACCTTAATTAACCGTGCCGGGCACGGGATACGGGTGAGATAAGCGTACCGCCTCTCTAATTAAATACCCTTTCCCTCCGGTCACATATTCAAGGAAATTGAACATGAATGCTGTGACTGCTGAAAATAAAAATACAGTAAAAGATTACGTGATTGCCGATATCGGCTTGGCCGCATTTGGCCGTAAAGAAATCGCCATTGCCGAAACCGAAATGCCAGGCTTGATGGCGATCCGTGAAGAGTTTGCCCTAATTCAACCGCTTAAAGGCGCGCGCATTACCGGTAGCTTGCACATGACCATACAAACCGCCGTGCTCATCGAAACGCTAAAAGATTTGGGCGCGGAAGTGCGTTGGGCCTCATGCAATATTTATTCCACCCAAGACCACGCTGCGGCAGCGATTGCCGAAGGCGGCACGCCGGTATTTGCGGTTAAAGGCGAAAGCTTGGCTGACTACTGGGACTACACCCACCGCATTTTTGAGTGGAGCGACGGTGGCTACAGCAACATGATTTTGGACGACGGCGGCGACGCGACTTTGTTGTTGCATTTGGGCACGCGTGCCGAGAAAGATTTGTCTTTGGTGGCGCATCCGACTTCAGAAGAAGAGGTGTGTTTATTTGATTCCATTAAAGCCAAACTAAAAGTCGATCCAACTTGGTATTCCGTGCGTTTAGCTAAAATCATAGGCGTGACCGAAGAAACCACCACCGGTGTGCACCGTTTGTATCAAATGCATAAAGAAGGCAAATTGGCTTTCCCAGCGATTAACGTGAATGATTCGGTGACCAAATCCAAATTCGACAATTTATACGGCTGCCGCGAATCTTTAGTGGACGCGATTAAGCGTGCTACGGACGTGATGATCGCCGGTAAAGTGGCGGTAGTGGCCGGTTACGGCGATGTGGGTAAAGGCTCTGCGCAAGCATTGCGCGCCTTGTCTGCGCAAGTTTGGGTGACTGAAATTGATCCTATTTGCGCCTTGCAAGCCGCCATGGAAGGCTACCGCGTGGTGACCATGGATTACGCCGCGGAACACGCTGATATTTTTGTCACGGCAACCGGCAACTACCACGTGATTACCCATGAGCACATGGCTAAAATGAAAGACCAAGCCATCGTTTGTAACATCGGCCATTTTGATAACGAGATAGACGTGGCGTCATTGGAAAAATACGAGTGGGATGAAATTAAACCGCAAGTGGATCACGTGATTTTCCCTAACGGCAAAAAAATTATTCTGTTGGCAAAAGGCCGCTTGGTCAATTTAGGTTGCGGTACCGGTCACCCAAGCTACGTCATGAGTTCTAGCTTTGCTAATCAGACTATTGCGCAAATTGAATTGTTTACGCAAACTGCTAACTACCCAGTGGGCGTGTATACCTTGCCTAAGCACTTGGACGAGAAAGTGGCGATCTTGCAATTGCGTAAATTAAATGCCCAATTGACCAGCCTAACCGATCAACAAGCGGCTTACATCGGTGTGCAAAAGCAAGGTCCATTTAAACCGGATACTTACCGTTATTAGAAAACGCAGCCGGATTTCCGGCTAGCGGTTTGTTATCACCCGTCGTGGTTAGAAAACGTAGCCAATTAAACGACTAGGGATTTGATAGTGGTTTTGACTGATGAATGAAGGGGCAGCATGAGATTATTGTTGGGCTGGATATTGAATGCCTTGGCGCTGTTAGCCGTGGCCTACTTCGTGCCCAACATTCATGTGGCCGATTTTGCTACGGCTTTGCTGGCAGCGCTGGCCATAGGTTTGGTCAATATGTTGATACGACCTATTTTGGTGCTGCTCACTTTGCCCATTACTTTGCTGACCTTAGGGCTATTTTTATTGCTGATAAACGGCGTATTATTTTATGCAGTGGGCAATGTTTTGCCTGGCTTTGAAGTGCAAACCATACGCGCCGGTTTAATTGGCGCCTTGCTATACACCGTGCTGGCTTGGTTGTTATCAGCTATAGTGATAGACGATAAAAAAGACAAATAAATGAACAGCTACGCATACAGCTTTGAGTTTTTTCCGCCTAAGACTGCAGAAGGCATGGCAACGCTGCGCGACGCCCGTGCAGAACTGGCCAAATTCAACCCCGAGTTTTTCTCCGTGACGTTTGGGGCGGGCGGTTCAACGCGTGACCGAACCATGGAAACGGTGTTGGACATTCAGCAACAAGGCTTAGCAGCGGCACCGCATATCTCCTGCATTTCTTCCAGCAAGGAAGAAATCCGTGGCTTATTGCAAGCTTACCAAGCCAGTGGCATCAAGCGCTTGGTGGCCTTGCGTGGCGACCTGCCATCGGGCGAAGTGAGTGCAGGGGACTTTCGTTATGCAACGGAATTGGTCGCCTTCATACGCGCTGAAACCGGTCAGCATTTTCACATTGAAGTGGCGGCCTACCCAGAGTTTCATCCGGAAGCGAAAAGCCCGGCGGCCGATGTATTGAATTTAAAACGCAAGATTGATGCCGGTGCCAATTCGGCCATTACCCAATATTTTTATAATGCCGATGCCTATTTTCACTTTATCGATCAGTGCACGGCGGCCGGCATCAATGTGCCTATCGTGCCTGGCATCATGCCTATATACAACATCACGCAATTGGCGCGCTTTTCCAATGTGTGCGGAGCGGAAATTCCTAGGTGGTTAAGACTGCGCTTGGAAGAATACGGCGATGACATGGCTTCATTGCGGGCTTTTGGCATAGACGTGGTGACGGATTTATGTGAAACCCTGAGGGTGTTTGGCGCGCCCAGTTTGCATTTTTACACCTTGAATCGTGCCGGTGTGATTAGCAACATCATAGGCAATTTGCCCGATTAAAGCAGCGCATTATGGCTACCCTGGTTAGGCGGCCATCACGGATGGTAAGCATGATAAGCAATACTTCAAACAGGGTGTTGATCCCTAAGTAAGGTTTTTTCAATTTAAGTGAGGTGCTTTATGCATCCATCTAAAATGACTAAATCGTCAACTACACAATCTGTTGGTATTGCCCGCCAGCAAGGCCAGTGATTCTCCCTTCTAACTCCAATAATGTGAGCATGGATGAAAGCGTGCTGACCGTCATGCCAGTCAATTGCACTAAAGTTTCGATGGAGATAGCGTCATAAGCCATGGCCTCCAACAGCCTTTGCTGATCCTGGTCGGTCGGTGAATTTTCTTCCACTGCCGTTGCGCTGACGGCTTTGCTTAAATTTAATTCTTCGACGATGTCTTGCAAACCGTCGACCAATTTTGCCCCTTGTTTAATCAGTTTGTGGCAACCTTTGGCCAGTGGCGAATGGATGGAGCCGGGTATGGCAAACACTTCACGACCTTGTTCGGCACTTAATCGCGCGGTGATTTGCGAGCCGCTTTTTAGGTTGGCTTCGACCACAAGGCAGCCCAAGCTGAGGCCGCTAATTAGGCGGTTGCGCCTAGGGAAATTTTGCGGTTTGGACAGCGTGCCCAAGGGGAATTCAGAAATAATTAAACCGCTATTAGCAATTTGGTGCGCCAGATCTCGGTGCTGGGCAGGGTAGACCATGTCCAAGCCGGTGCCCACCACGGCGATGGTGTCGCCCTGGGCTTTGAGTGCGCCACGGTGGGCAGCGCCATCTATGCCTAAGGCCAGGCCGCTGACTATGCATAGCCCGTGCTCGGCCAAACCTTGGGCAAACGCCTCGGCATTTTTTTCACCTTGTACCGAGGCATTGCGGCTACCAACGATGGCGATACTGGGCTTGTTTAATAAGGCGAGATGGCCTTTTGCATAGAGCAAGGGCGGCGGATCGGCGATTTCTAGTAAGGCTTTAGGGTAGTCGGCATCGGCCAGCGTGACCAGGTGATTGTTGGCTTGCGCTAGCCAATTAAGCGTATCTTCTAGGCCAGCTCGGTCCACCCCCAGCCCTATCTCTAGGGCAATTTTTTCAGACACGATCGCTCTTAATTCTTTGAATTTTTTACGGTAAATTTCACTTGGACTGCCAAAGGTTTTGAGCAATTGACAAAATGTTTGGCAGCCTAAACCTTCTATCTGACTTAAGCTAAGCCACTGTAATTTTTCCTCTATAGCGGCGCTGTCATCCATGGCCTAAGCTCACTGTGGGCTAAGCACGCTGTCCAGCTTGTTGACCGGTTCGCTGGCTTGCATGATGAGCGCGTAAGACACGCGTTCAAATACGCGAAAAACCATCAGCACGCCTATGCGTTCATCGGGCAATTGTATCTGTTTATTGGCTTGTGCTGCTTGCGGGTTTTTGATGGAGCGACCGGTCCTATTGATGCTTAGCACGTGACCCAATTCCAGCCCAGCCTCGGCGCCACGATTGATGGCAACAACACTAAGTGGACCGGCTTCTTCCACGCCGCTGTAGATGCTGATGATGCGCCCAGCAATGGCGGTATCAGGAGCGTGCGGCACGAAGTTAGTTAGTGCTTGCTCAGGTGGGCGAACCAGCAACCTGTCGCCGCTGAATACTTCCTCGGTCGCCGAGACTATTTCTGCGCTGGCTGGTGTGCCGTATTGCTTGATCAGCACCTCGCCTAAATAGCGCGCTTCTTGACCCAACACTTCCTTGCTGTCTGGGTCGATTAGGTTTTCCGTGTCGCGGACTATCTGCCAATCTGGCCCATCCTCGGGCTGGATGCTGTCCACATAAATGCGCGTGCCAGGGCTTAGCACCAAGCGTTCGTCTTGTGCGGCTAAGATGCGTGCTGAGTAAGCTGCGGCGCCTTTTTCGATGACAATAGCTTGATTTAAAAATGGCTTGATGGCCGTTAGGTTAAGGCTAGGAATGGCGGCTAGCGCTAGCGGTTCTACCTGAACACCTGGCTCTAATGTGACGTTCTCTAGCAGTAATTTTAATTGCGGGCTGCCACTGGACATGTCTAGGTAAACGACGTTGCCAGGGTAAATCAAATGCGGGTTTTTTATTTCACTGCGATTAAGTTGCCAAACCTTGGGCCATTGCCAGGGGTCTTTAAGGAATTGGCCTGCGATACCCCACAAGGTGTCGCCTTTAACCACAACGTGACGATCAGGGTGCTGCTCATTTAACAGAATTTCATCGGCCATAGCGGTTAAGCTTATGCAACAAAACAGCAGCAGCGTTATAATGTGGCGAGGCATACCAAGCAACCTTAAATGAACAACAGTGAGCTCAAGTATACGATTAAATGGCCGCACTGAACCAGCAAAAGCGGTTTTAATTTCGCCCATTTAAGCGTCAGCTCCCTGCCCGCAGGGCGGCATTTTTGAAAGAAAAAAGAATTTTTTATGGCGATTTTAGACATACTCCATTACCCCGATGCTAGATTGCATACCGTGGCGCAGCCGGTTAAAGCCGTCGATGCGAGCATCAAGCGTTTGATCGATGACATGGCGCAGACTATGTACGATGCGCCCGGCATAGGCTTGGCCGCCACGCAAGTGAATGCCCACGTGCAACTGATTTTGATTGATATCAGTGAAAGCAAAGACGATTTATTGGTTTTGATTAACCCTAAGATTACCGAGAAAAGTGGCGAACAAGATTACGAAGAAGGCTGCTTGTCTGTGCCCGGCGTATACGACACGGTTAGGCGCGCGGACCGTATCACGGTGCAGGCTTTGGATAGCGATGGCAAGCCATTTAGCTTAAAGGCCGAGGGCTTGCTCAGTGTCTGCATACAGCATGAAATGGACCACCTGTTAGGCAAGGTATTCATCGAGTATTTGTCCCCGTTAAAACGCAATCGCATTAAAAATAAAATGCTCAAACAACAGCGTGACCGCTGATTTTTTAGGCCTAAGCCCTTCACTATGAAACTCATTTTTGCTGGCACGCCAGACTTTGCCGTTCCCGCCTTAGCGGCCTTGATCGCCGCTGGCCATGACATTGTTATGGTTTTGACCCAGCCGGATAGACCGGCAGGACGAGGCATGAAATTGAAAGCCAGCCCAGTGAAAGTGCTGGCTGAGCAACATGGCTTAACGGTCTTTCAACCGCTGACATTAAAAGACCCGCAAGCGCAGGCGCGCATCGCTGAGGTGCAAGCCGATGCCATGATAGTCGCGGCCTATGGTTTGATTATCCCCGATGCCACCTTGCATGCCACGCGTTATGGATGCTACAACATTCACGCCTCCTTGTTGCCACGTTGGCGTGGTGCTGCTCCCATACACCGTTCCTTGTTAGCAGGCGATAGTGAAACCGGTGTGACCATAATGGAGGTGGTGGCAGCGCTGGATGCCGGCGCCATGGTCAGCCGAGGGGTGGTGGCCATCAAGGACAGCGACACCACACAAAGCTTGCACGATGCCTTAAGTCATATAGGTGCCTCATTGATGGTGACGGCCATGGCCGACTTGGAAAAAAATAGCGGCTTAGCGGCCACCGCCCAAGATGAAAATCTGGTGACTTACGCGCACAAATTAGACAAAGCCGAAGCGGCCATAGATTGGCAGCAATCTGCGGCGGCCATTTCTCGGCAAGTGCGGGCATTTAATCCTTTTCCAGTGGCGCAAAGCCAACTAAAAGAACACGTTTGCCGCATTTGGATGGCCACGGCCGAAGCCGGCCAAGCTAAGCCCGGAGAAATCGTCGGTGTGCAGGATGGCATTTTGGTGGGTTGCGGCGAGGGTTTGCTGCGCATCACTGAATTGCAAGCGCCGGGTGGCAAGCGCATGCCTGCCGCGTCTTTCGTGCAAGGCCATAGTTTGCAGCTGGGTGATAGGTTTACGGCTTAGCATGACTGCTCGCCCATTTTGCTTGCCTAGGGATTAAGTCCCTGGTGCACGTGTTATCAAGTAAAATCCACTAACCTTTAACCGCCTTAACATCAAGAAAGCGTCCTTTGTACCTATCCCAACAAATTGCAGCCCATGCGGTGAACCTCGTGCTATCAGGGCGCAACCTCACTCTAGCCTTGCCGGCCGCCTTAGCCAGCCACCCCAATGCTACTGCGCAACAACGTGGGGCGGCGCAGGACTTAAGTTACGGTACCTTGCGTTTCTACGGTGAAATCGATGCTTACCTCATACAGTTGCTAGAAAAGCCCTTAAGCGATGACCGCGTGCATGCCATCTTATTGGTGGCGCTCTACCAATTGCTGCATGACAAAGCCGATGCGTTTACCGTGGTCAATCAGGCCGTGCAAGCGGCGAGCTTGCTCAAAAAGCCGGCGCCTAAAGCCTGGGCTAAGGGCTTGGTGAATGCCATCTTGCGTAATTTTTTACGGCAACAAACGCAGTTGGCCAGCCGCGTCGCCAGCAAAGAAGCGGCGACCTACTCCTACCCGCAATGGTGGATAAACAAACTCAAAGTGCAATACCCCTTGCACTGGCAGAGCATGTTGCTTAATGGCAACCAGCACCCGCCCATGACCTTGCGCGTCAATTGCAAAAAAATCAGCGTGACGGATTACCAACAATTATTAACTCGACAAGGCATAGAATCCGACCGCCTAGGTGGCCAAGCCTTGGTTTTGAGTAAGCCGGTTGCGGTAGAGAAAATTCCCGGCTTTAACGACGGTGTGGTGTCGGTGCAAGATTACGGTGCGCAATTGGCGGCGCCATTGTTGGGTGCAGAAATGCAGCACAAAGTGCTGGATGCCTGTTCTGCCCCCGGCGGTAAAACCGGCCACATATTGGAATTAGGCTGCAGCGATCTAACCGCCTTGGATAGCGACCCCGGCCGCTTGTTACGAGTGGAAAGCAACTTGCAACGCTTGCAATTGCAAGCCAAAGTGATGGTGGGCGATGCCGCCGCCAGCGATTGGTGGGACGGCGTGCCTTTCGATCGAATATTGGCAGATGTGCCTTGCACGGCTTCAGGCATAGTACGCCGTCATGTCGACATTAAGTGGTTGCGCCGCGAAGCCGATGTGGCTTCCTTCGTCGCGCAGCAAGCTAAAATTCTGCCCAATTTATGGCAGATGTTGGCAAAGGGTGGTAAATTACTTTATGTAAGCTGTTCGGTTTTTAATGAAGAAAATCAAGCGCAAGTGGACGCATTTTTAAAAAATAATGCCGATGCCAAGCAATTGGCATTCGATGTCAGCGCCGTGAGCGGTGCCGACAACGTGACCCATTTGCATGGTCAGCTTATTCCCTCTGCCGCGCACGATGGGTTTTTCTATGCCTTATTGCAAAAAAATTAAGCTAGTTTTCTTTGCCTTTTGCTTGGCCTTTTTTTCCATGGCAGGGCTTGCGGCGAACAGCAGCATGTCCGTCAAAAGTGCCGAATTAAAAACACAAGACGACGCTTACGTGCTGAATGCGGATGTCGATATTAAATTTAGCAGCGCGATAGAAGACGCCATCAGCAAGGGCTACACCTTAAACTTCATCATCGAGTTTCAACTGGCCACGCCAAGAAAATATTGGTTTGATGACGAAATTGCCACCGTGACGCAACGGGTTAGCCTAAGTTACCATGCGCTCTCCAGGCAATATTTGCTGGTGCGCGGCGAGCAACAAAAAACCTTTGTGCGTTTGGATGAAGCCATCGATGACTTGTCCAGCATCAGCGACTTAAAAGTTTTCAGCAAGTCCCAAGTAGAAAAAGGCGAGCCTTACATGGCCGGTTTTTTGATGCGCTTGGACACAAAGAAATTACCCAAAACGCTGCAAGGTGATGGCCTGGTTTCGGAAGAATGGACCATGACTACACAGCGTTTTGAATGGCAACCGACTTTATTCAAATGAAACAGCGGGCACGATGAAGTTCATAGTATTACTTAGCGCCAGCTTAGGCGCCTTCTTGCTGTACTTGCTGTCAAACGCCAGTGCCAATACCGCTGCTTCCGGCGAATACTATTCCTTGTTGGTAGCGTTGAATGTTCTATTGGCAGCCTTTCTAATTGGCGTCATTGGCTATCAAGTATGGCGTTTATTCAAGCAGATTCGCAGTGGCGTAGTGGGCAGTCGCTTTACCCGTCGCTTGTTAATGAGCTTTGCCATGATGGCGCTGATCCCCGGCTTAATAGTTTATTTGGTGTCGGTTAACTTTTTAACCCGATCCATCGAATCTTGGTTCAATGTCAAAGTAGAGGCGGCGCTGGAAGGTGGCTTAAATCTAGGTCGCACCGCCTTGGATATCATGCTCTTGGACGTCAAAGAAAAAGGCGAGAACATGGCCAGCACCTTGGCCTTTCAGCCAGCCAATAGCCGCTCTATCTTGAACGATTTGCGTGAAAAAAGTGGCATTCGCGACGTGACTTTGCTGACCGTGCAAGGCCGAATTTTAGAAGTATCGAATAGCGATGCCACCTCTATCTTGCCGGAATTGCCCAGTGTCGCCCAACTTAGGCAAGCGCGTTTACACATCCTAGGCAGCATAGAGCCGATTAGCAATAAGGGCTTGTACTTGCGGGTATTGGTGCCGGTGAATGGTCAAGATTTGGCCGGTGAAACGCGTATATTGCAATTGTTGCAACCGGTGCCCAAAGCCCTGGCTAACACCGCCGAGGCGGTGCAAGACGTTTACCAAGACTACCAACAATTGTCGTACAGCCGCACTTCGCTAAGGGAAGTGTTTGCCCTTACCTTAACCTTGGTCATGATGTTGGCGATGTTGGGCGCCGTCTCTGTGGCCTTTGTTTTGAGTCGCAAATTATCGGCGCCCTTAACCGTCCTGGCCGAGGGCACCAAAGCGATTGCCAGTGGCGACTACAGCACGGTATTGCCGGCCCACGGTAAAGACGAATTGGGTGTCTTGGTGCAATCCTTTAACAGCATGACTCAGCAACTCGATGACGCGACTAAAGCTGCCGAACGCAACCGTTCAAGGGTGGAAGCGGCCAGGGGTTACTTGGAAACCATATTGGCGCATTTATCATCCGGCGTTATGGCCTTAAACCAACGCGGTGAATTGCGCACGTTCAACGAAGCCGCCAACAACATATTGGCCGTGCAGTTGCAGCATTTCGTGGGCTTGACCATAGAAGAGATGGTCACCAAGCAGCCGCGTTTGGAGGCCTTCTTTTTGGCCATCGCCATGCACAATCAGCATGCCGTGGGAGACGAAACTGCTATAGAAACGGCTGTTGAAGCCACTAAGGACGAGTTGTTTACCCAGATAGAATTGCTCAGCGGTCAAGGCAAGCAAATACTCACTTTACGCGGTACGCGTTTGCCGGATGGCGGTTACGTGGCGGTGTTTGACGATGCCACCACCATGATACAAGCGCAGCGCGATGCCGCTTGGGGGGAAGTGGCCAGGCGCTTGGCACACGAAATTAAAAACCCATTGACGCCCATACAGTTGTCGGCCGAGCGCATGGCGCATAAATTAGTCGACAAATTGGATGACAGCGATGCTGACATGCTCAAGCGCTCGACCGCTACCATCGTCAATCAAGTTGATGCCTTAAAACGCATGGTCAACGAATTCAGTGAGTATGCCCGCTCGCCCGCACCGCAATTGCAAGCCCTGGATTTGAATAAACTCATACAAGAAGTGGTGTCGTTTTACGATTTGCCGGCCAGAAAATTGCAATTGTCTTTGGAAAAACAAGCGCCTGCCATTAAGGGCGACAGCACCATGTTGCGTCAAGTGATACACAACTTGCTGCAAAATGCCCAGGATGCTTTAATCGATCAAAGCGATGCCTTAATCCAAGTTCAAACTAAATCGGTAGGCCCCATGTTGGTATTAACGGTGACGGATAACGGTACCGGTTTCCCTGCCGAGATGTTGGCGCATGCTTTTGAGCCTTATATGACGACTAAATCGCACGGTACCGGTTTGGGTCTGGCCATCGTTAAGAAGATCATAGAAGAGCATAAAGGTTGGATCAAAATTGAGAATTTAAGTGATCTTGATGCCGATTTGGCCGACCGTCCAAACAGCGGGGCGGTGGTGACCATCAGCCTGCCATTGGATGCATGAGCTTAGGCCGCAATGGAATTTTAAACCGCTATTTTAGTAACCCAACCCTAGAGAAATAAAAGAATCAGCATGGCAGCAAAACATATATTAGTGGTCGATGACGAAATAGGCATACGCGAATTGTTGCGCGATATCTTGCAAGACGAAGGCTATCGCGTGCAGTTGGCGGAAAATGCCGCTGCCGCCCGCGCGGCCAGGCTGCAGGAGCGGCCAGACTTGGTGTTGTTGGACATTTGGATGCCTGATTGCGATGGCATCACCTTGCTTAAAGAGTGGGTGAATAGCAGCTTGTTGACCATGCCAGTGGTGATGATGTCCGGGCATGGCACCATAGACACGGCGGTGGAAGCGACGCGCATCGGTGCCTTTGATTTTTTAGAAAAACCGATTGCCTTACAAAAGCTGTTAAAAACCGTCAGCACCGCTTTAAAACACGGTGAACAACGGCCTAAATCGGCCATGAATTTAGCTAGCCTCGGCAAGAGCCCTATCATCACGGCGCTGAAAGAGCGCTTGGATAAAATCGCCGCCAATGTCATTCCTGCGCCGGTATTGTTGATCGGCCCTAAAGGCAGTGGCGCGGAATTGTGCGCGCGCTATTTGCAGGAAGCTGACAGCCCGTGGTTGGCCTTAAGCGACTACGCTCGTTTGGCTCATGAGCCCATGGATATATTAGAAAGCTTGCGCGGTGGTGTGTTGTTCATCGCCGAGCTGACCGAGCTCAATAAAGCCGAGCAAAAAGGCTTGCTGTTGTTGATCGCTAAATCCGACAAATACCATGTGCGCGTGGTATGTGCCACCAGCGAAAACCTGCCTAGGTTACAGGCCGAGGGCTTGTTTGATTACAATTTATACCAAACGTTAACGGCCTCGTCGCTCAGCATGCCGGCCTTGAATGACCATAAAGAAGACATCCCGGATTTGGTGGTGGCCATCACCCATTTGCAATTGGAATTGGCCGGCATGGATTACCGAGAGTTTGACGTGGCAGCCTTAAATGCCCTGCGTAACGCCGATTGGCCTGGGGATTTGGCGCAACTCGATGCCGTCATACGCAACTTATTGCAAACCAGTTTGGGTGAAAAAATTGGCTTAGAGGACGTGAAGCGGGTCTTGCATCAATTTGATGGCAGGCAAGTCATGGGGTCGGCCGAGCTGACCGTGGCCGTGCAGATTCAAAGTGAACAATCGGTCAGTTTAAGTTTGGACGGCAGTTTGTTTGATCAACCGCTGCGCGAGGCACGCGACGACTTCGAGCGCCGCTATTTTGAACGCCACATCAAATTGGTGGCGCATAACATGAGTAAATTGGCTGAGATTGCCGGCCTAGAGCGCACCCATTTGTACCGTAAGCTCAAGCAACTGGGCATTAAAATAAAAGCTTAAGTCGTTAATTCCAATACCACAGGCGTGTGGTCGGAGGGCCGTTCTAATTTACGCGGTGCTTTGTCTATGTGCGCAGAGGCGCATTTTGATTTGAGCGCGTCGCTGACTAATATGTGGTCTATGCGCATGCCTAAGTTGCGCCTGAATCCCATCATGCGGTAATCCCACCAACTAAAGCTTTTATCTGCTTGGTCAAACAACCTAAAGCTGTCATGTAAGCCCAAGTCCAGCAGCGCTTGAAAGGCTGCCCGTTCAGCAGGGCTGACCAAGACTTGGCCTAGCCAAGCGCTGGGGTCGTGGCAATCGCGGTCTTCCGGTGCAATGTTGTAATCCCCAAGCAGTAACAAGTTCGGGTGCAAGCTGAGTTCATTTTTTAGCCAGCCGTTGAGGGCAGTTAGCCAACGCAATTTGTATTGGTATTTGTCCGAATCGACGGCTTGGCCATTCGGGATGTAGGCACAAACCACGCGCATGCCGGCTATGCTGGCCGTGATGACGCGTTGCTGCTCATCGGCAAATTGCGGGATGTTATGTTGGATGTCGGTCATGGCATGGCGACTGATGATGGCCACGCCGTTGTAGGTTTTTTGGCCGATGTGGGCTGCTTGGTAGCCTATCGCTTGCAAGTCGGCATAAGGGAATTTATGGTCCTCTTGCTTGGTTTCTTGCAAGCACAAGACGTCGGGTTGATTGCTTTGCAGCCAATCCAAGACATGTGGCAGCCTAACGTTTAACGAATTGACATTCCAAGTAGCAAACTTCATTGGGCCATCAATTCATGCCATTGTGACGCAACAAGGCGTCGATATTTGGCGCACGACCACGAAATGCCGTGAACGATTCCAGGGCTGGCCTAGACCCCCCTTGCGCCAAAATTTCTTGCCAATAGCGTTGGCCTGTTTCTGGGCAAAGCACGCCGTTTTCTTCAAATAGGCTGTAGGCGTCGGCCGATAAGACTTCTGCCCATTTATAGCTGTAATAACCGGCCGAGTAACCACCGGAAAAGATATGGGTGAAATTATTTGGAAAGCGGTTCCATTTTGGTGGGCGTACCACCGCCACTTCATCGCGCACCTCCTCGATGAGGTCCAAGGCAGTTTTTTTGCCGTGTGGATCAAAGGAGCCGTGTAAGCGGATATCAAATAATGAAAACTCAATTTGCCGCACGGTTTGCATGCCGGCTTGGAAGTTTTTCGCTGCCACCATTTTGTCGAACAAGGCGCGCGGCAATTGCTCGCCAGTGTCGACATGAGCGGTCATGTGACGCAACACGTCCCATTCCCAACAGAAGTTTTCCATGAATTGACTGGGCAGTTCGACCGCATCCCATTCCACGCCTTTGATGCCAGACACGCTGTAATCGTCCACTTTGGTCAGCATGTGGTGTATGCCATGGCCAAATTCGTGGAATAGGGTTAAGACTTCGTCGTGGGTAAATAAAGCCGGTTTGTCGCCGACCGGAGCGGAGAAGTTACAGGTTAAAAAAGCCACCGGCGTCGTCACTTGGTCCAATACTTTGCGTCGGGTAATGGCTTCGTCCATCCATGCGCCACCGCGTTTGTTATTGCGCGCGTACAAGTCCAAATAAAACTGACCAATTAAATGCCCATGCGCATCCTTGATGTCGTAAAAGCTGGCGCTGTCATGCCAAACTGAGGCGTGCGACTTGACCACGTTAACGGCAAAAATGGTTTCCACCACTTTAAATAAACCGCTTAAGACTTTGTCTTCCGGGAAGTACTGTTTGACTTCTAAATCAGAGAACGCGTATTTTTCTTCGCGCAATTTTTCTGAGGCATAAGACACGTCCCAAGCTTGCATATCGTTGATGCCTAGTTTTTTTGCGTAGGCTTCCAATTCTTGTTTGTCTCTAAGTGCGTAGGGTTTGGCTTTGTCTGCCAAGTCCTGCAGAAACGCTTCCACTTGTTGCGGCGATTCGGCCATTTTGGTGGCCACCGACAATTCGGCGTAATTGGCAAAGCCGAGTAATTGCGCTGCCTCCAATTTGAGCTTTAATATTTGCGCAATGATAGGGGTGTTGTCCCATTCTGCTTTGCCGAATTCAGAGGCACGGGTGGCGTAAGCGCGGTATAGGGTTTCGCGCAATTCCCGGTTATCGGCGTACTGCAACACCGGTAGATAAGACGGGAAGTGCAAACTAAATTGGTAGCCGTTTTTGCCGGATTCTTTGGCTGCTGCTTGCGCGGTAGCCAATACGTCATCGGGGATGCCGCTTAAGCGGCTGAGGTCTTCAACCACCAGGGTGTAATCGTTGGTGTTGTCCAAGACGTTTTCTTCAAACTTGGAAGCCAGTTTGGATAATTCTTCTTGTATGGCTTTAAAGCGACTTTTTTCTGCTGGCGCCAATTCGGCACCGCCTAAGCGAAAATCACGCAATTCGTTTTCTATAATTTTCTGTTGTGCTGGCGTCAATTTGGCGTAAGCGGGGTCGGCGCGCAGGCTGCGAAATTTTGCGTAGAGGCGTTCGTCTTGGCCGAGGTCGGCATAAAAATCCGTGAGTTTGGATAAGTTGGTGTTGTAAGCTTCACGCAGGGCGGGGCTGTTGACCACGCCATTCATGTGTCCGACTTGTGACCAGGCGCGGGCTAACTTTTCTTCCATGTCTTCCAATTTGGCGGCGAAATTATCCCACGTGACTTTTTCGCTGGCGTTGGCTAGGCTGTCTATGGTTGCTCTGGCTTCGCTGAGCAAATAGTCCATGGCTGGGCTGATGTGCCCCGCTTGCACTGCGTCAAATTTGGGTAAACCGGAGAAGTGCAAGAGGGGGTTATGGCTTAATGATGTGGCCGACACGGTCGTTTATCCTTATAGGGCTATTTCAATTTTAAATGCGGGCTGCTGTTTAATTTTGCTAGCAGCGGTTCAATTTTTTCTATGTCGGTTTGCGTTAAAATTTTTCGTGCTTGGTCTTTAAGTTGCGACGCTTGGCTGCGTAAGATCTGTTGCTTGACCCCTAAAATGTGCGAGGGGTGCATGGACAATTGCCTTAAGCCCATGCCAACTAAGAGCTTGGTCAGCTTAATGTCGCCGGCCATTTCACCGCAAACCGACACCGATTTGCCTAACTTTTCACCGGCCTTGATGGTCATGGTGATTAATTTAAGCACCGATGGGTGTATCGGGTTGTATAGATGCGCCACGGCGTCATCGGTTCGATCGATGGCCAAGGTATATTGAATTAAATCGTTGGTGCCTATGGACAGAAAGTCCAATTCTTTAGCAAAGGCTTCGGCATTGATGGCCGCCGCCGGGATTTCTATCATGCCGCCCAATGGCGTATTTTCATTAAAGGCCACGTTCTGCTTGCGTAAGCTGATTTTTGCCCGCTCCAAGAGCAATTTGCATTGGCGTAATTCGGCCAGGTTGGACAGCATGGGAATTAAGATTTTGATCTGACCAAACTGCGAAGCGCGCAACAAAGCGCGCAATTGCGTATGAAAAATCTGCGGTTCGCTTAAGCAATAACGGATGGCGCGCAAGCCTAAGGCCGGGTTGGCACAGGTCACCACGGTGTCGGGGTTCATCTGTTTGTCGGCGCCTAAATCCAAGGTGCGGATAATGACGGGCATGCCTTTCATGGCCACGGCGACGGTTTTGTAGGCCTGGAATTGCTCCTCTTCATCGGGCATTTCGCGCCTGTTCATGAATAAGAATTCCGTTCTGTACAAACCGATGCCGGTGGCACCGGATGCGCTGACCGCCACCACGTCTTCTGGCACTTCAATGTTGGCAAATAATTCAACGGCCACGCCATCCAAGGTGACGGCCTTGGTGGTTTTGATGCGTTGTAATTTTTGTTGCTCAAGTTCCCACTGCTCTTGGCGCAATTTGTATTCGGTGAGGATGCTGACATCGGGGTTTACGATCACCACCCCTTGGCTGCCATCGACTATGATCAACTCGCCGTCACGAATTAAATCGCGGGCTTTTTGCAAGGCGACGATGGACGGGATATTCAGGCTGCGCGCCAATATGGCGGTGTGCGAAGTGATGCCGCCGACGTCGGTAATGAAGGCAGCAAATTCGTGGTGCTTAAATTGGATGGCGTCTGCTGGCGAAATGTCGTGGGCCACCAGGATCAACTTACGCTCTTCGTTTAAGGCGCTGGTTTGCCGTTCCGTGGAAAGTTGACTAGGGTGGCCGAGCAAGACTTTGATGACGCGTTCCACCACTTGGATGACGTCTTGTTTGCGCTCACGCAAGTAATCGTCTTCAATTTGCTCAAATTGCTCAACGATGTCATCCATTTGCAATTTAATCGCCCACTCGGCATTGCATAACTCGTTGCGTATGATGTCTTTGGGGATTTCTGCTAGCGATTTGTCTTCTAGCATCATTAAATGCGTGCCGATAAAAGCGGCCAGCTCAGCAGGAGCGTTTTTGCGCAAACTGCTGTTAATTTTCATCAAATCTTGCTTAACGGTTGCTATCGCGTCGCTAAAACGATTTATTTCTGCGTCGATTAAATGTGCTGGTAAGGGGTAATGCACCACTTCCAACAAGGCGTTGGACACCAAATGCGCATGGCCTATGGCTATGCCGCTGGATACCCCGACACCGTGTAGGCAAAAACTAGTCATGTGCTTGCCCTTTGGCCATTACTCGCCCTCACCGAAGTAATCGGCAATCAGCGCACTCAGCGCAGCGATGGCATCTTGTTCGTCCGCGCCGTTGGCTTCCAGGGTCACCATGGAGCCTTGTGACGCGGCTAACATCATGACGCCCATGATGCTTTTGGCATTGACGCGGCGACCATTGCGGGTAACCCAGACTTCGCTGGCAAACTTGCTGGCGGTTTGCGTCAGCTTGGTGGAGGCACGCGCATGCAATCCGAGCTTGTTGATGATTTTTACTTCTAGGCTAGTCATGCTTTATCCAGTTTGATCTTGTTTTAAAACAAGTGTTAGGCAACGTGGTGCTAGGCTTCATATCGTTCGCAGCATTCGCGGCTAAAGTGCACCACGCCTTCACGACCGCCGGCCACGGCTTTTTCTACCAAGGACATCAAGGATTCGTGCCTATAGGTCATGGTGCGCACTATCATGGGCATGTTGACGCCGGCCACGCCTTCGACCACGCCAGGGACGAGTAATTTGCTGACGATGTTGCAGGGTGTGGCGCCGTACATATCGGACAGCACCAATACGCCATCGCCCTCATTGAGTTTGGCGACTAAGGTTTGTGCCACAGGCAATAAATGATCCGGGTCATCGTGGTTGGTCACGGCCAGGTAAGCCACTTGCCTAGGCTCATTGCCTATCACGTGCTTGGCGCATTCCAGTAAGCTTTCACCAAACCCGCCGTGGGCGATAATTAAAATACCTATCATGCTCTTCCCTAATACTTAATTAAGTTATTGATTACTTATCCTGATCGTAGTCCAGGTATTTATTGCTTAAGTTCACGGTGCCGAGTCAGCACTTTATGCTGCGGCTTAAAGTAAGCGCTTAAGCTTTCAACAAAATACACCGATCGGTGTTGGCCGCCGGTGCAACCTATGGCCACCGTCAAATAACTGCGGTTGTCGGCCACAAAGTTAGGCAGCCATTTTTCTATGTAATGTTGAATGTCGCCCAGCATGGTCAATACATCGGGTTGGCTTTGTAAAAAGGCTTGCACTGGCGCATCGCGGCCGCTTAAGTCGCGCAATGTAGGATCGTAATGCGGGTTGGGCAAGCAGCGTATGTCGAAGACGAAATCGGCATCCAGCGGCACGCCATGTTTAAAGCCGAAAGAAGTAAATAAGACAGTTAAGCCTGTGTGCTCCAAGGCCACGGCATCCTTCACCCAGGAGCGCAATTTGTTGGCGCTGATGTGGCTGGTGTCGATGACTTGGCCCAAACTGCCTAGCGTGCTAAGTAGCTCGCGTTCAAAGGCGATGCTTTCCGCCAAGGTGGTGGTGTCTTGGCTTAATGGGTGCTTGCGCCGGGTTTCGCTAAAGCGCTTAACCAGGGTTTCCACATTGGATTCTAAGAACAACACTTGCGTGCTGACGTTTTGCAATTTCAATTGTTCGATGTGCGCCGGCAAGGTTTCTATGGCAGCACTGCGACTGTCTATGCTAATTGCCACTTTATCAAAATTGGTCAGGTTGACGCTGCCTGGGCGTTGATTTCCACTGCGCAAGTGATCGGCGATTTGCGGCAGCATGGTGGCCGGCAAATTGTCTATGCAATAGTAGCCGCTGTCCTCTAAGGCATGCAAAGCGATACTTTTACCCGAACCCGATAAGCCGGTGATGATGATCAGTTGTTTCATGGCAGGCTGGCTTTAAGTGGGTTGGGACTTTTTCATCTCACGCTGTTGGCGTTGCATTAATTGTTTGGTGGCGTTGATGCCACGCAATAATAGCACATGGTTGCGGATGGCCACTTCCACCAAGACCGCGATGTTGCGACCAGCAGCGACGGGGATTTTAATTTTGGCTATTTTCACCCCCAGCACTTCTTCTTGCTGCACCGAGGTGTTGAGTCTGTCTAAGGCGGGCATGCTTTTTTGGTCGGCCATTTCCAATTGGATAATTAAATCCAAAGGTTTGGTTGGCTTAACGGCATTGTCGCCAAACAGGGCGCGTATGTTCAAAACGCCTAAGCCGCGCACTTCCAAAAAATCTTGCAGCAAAGGTGGGCAGCGGCCTTCTACTCGCTCGGGTGAAATGCGGTAAAAATCCACAATGTCATCGGCGATGATGCGGTGGCCACGTGAAATGAGCTCCAGTGCCAATTCGCTTTTCCCGATCGCGGCTTCGCCTTTAATTAGCGCGCCAAAGCCTTGCACCTCCATGAATACGCCATGCAGGCTGATCGATTCAGCCACGGCATGCGCCAGAAAATGGTTAAGGATGTCCATCAGCACGGGGCTCTTTAAGGTCGAGGTAAAGAGCGGTGTCTGATGGCTGTTGGCGGCCTCTAGTAAAGAGTCCGGTACGGTTTCGCCGTTGGCCACGATGACCACGGCCAAGTCGGTGGAGAATAAATTGTCTATGGCCGAGGCAGCTTCCTTGGCTTTTAAGCTGCGGAGGTAATCCATCTCGGCGCAACCGAGCACTTGTACCCGATTGGGGTGCACAAAATTTAAGTGACCTATCAAGGCCAAAGATGGCTTGGTGACGGTTTCGCTGGTGAGGGTGTTGGACCCGCCGTTAAGCCCTGCTACCCATTGCATTTTTAGCTTACGGCGGGTTTGTTTGAATAGCTCAGCGACGTTTATTTGAGCCATGGAATCATCAAACTTGACATGTAATTAAAGTTGGATCGTTGGTAAATTAAATCGAATGGGGCCTAATTTAGATCTTCCGTGTCTATATTTTGGTGTTTTACGGCACCATGGGACTTATGGTGATCAGCGTGTTTTTCTTTGTGTTTGACCACTTGGCGATCGAGTTTATCGGTCAGCATATCAATGGCGCTGTACATGTTTTCACCTTCGCAGGCTGCGTGCAAATCGTTGCCAGGCACATGCAAAGTGGCTTCTACTTTTTGGGCAAGCTTTTCTACACTCATGGTCACTTTGACGTCAATCACGTGATCAAAGTGATTGCTGATGCGGGTTAATTTACTGGTGACGTAATCGCGTAATGCAGGAGTGATTTCTAGATGTAGGCCGATTAATTGTAAATTCATGACTTGCTCCTTATAAAAATATTCAGCAAAGCGACCCTGCTAAAAACCGGCAATGGTGGCGATTTCAGCGAGACTAAAGACTTGCCGAACACCTTCAGTTTACACCGTTAGCTGGCTGATGCGCTAGGGTGAGCGCGCCTTTTTTTGCTGGGATTTATAAAAAACAGCCGGGCTTAGAGGCGCTAATTCTTTGCGACATGGCAGCGGATTTATAGGGTTTTTCTTAAGCTGGCCGGGGCTATGTTGAGTGACTCACGGTATTTGGCTATGGTGCGGCGCGCCACCACGATGCCTTGCTTGGCTAGTAAATCGGTTATTTGCTTGTCCGAAAAGGGTTTTTTTACGTTTTCTTGTTCGACCAATTGTTTGATTAAAGCGCGTATGGCCGTGGCTGAGCAAGTGCCACCGCTGTCAGTGGCCACCGAACTGCCAAAGAAATACTTGAGTTCAAACACGCCGCGTGGGGTCAGCATGTATTTGTTGTTGGTCACCCTGGAAATGGTCGATTCGTGCAATTCCACTTCTTCAGCAATTTCACGCAAGACCATAGGCCGCATCGCGACTTCACCGTATTCCAAGAAATTCCGTTGCCTGTCGGTGATCGCTTGTGCCACGCGCAAAATAGTGGCAAAGCGTTGTTGGATGTTTTTTATCATCCATTTTGCTTCTTGCAGTTGGCTTTGCAAATATTGGTTGGAGCTGTCTCGATTGCGCTTCAAGATGCCCGCGTACAATTGATTGACTTTAAGCTTGGGAATGACGTTTTCGTTCAGGCTGGCCTGCCACACCCCTTTAACTTTTTTGATGATTACTTCATGCTGTATGTATTGCTCCGAACCGATCACGCTAAAGGCATTGCCCGGTCTAGGGTTGAGGCTGGAGATCAGTTGTTGCAAGCCTTTGAGGCTGGCTTCGTCGCAGCCTAAGGCCTTGCGTAGTTTAGCGAAATCGCGGGCACCCAAAGCTGGTAAGTGGCTTTCGGCGGTCAGCTTGGCTAGGCTTAAATAGGGCGTGTCCTTGGGCAGGGCAGCCAGTTGCAAGGACAGGCATTCGCTCAAGCTGCGGGCACCGACCCCAATCGGATCTAAGTGTTGAATATGGTGCAATGCCGTTTGCAATTCCAGTTCATCCAATTCCAATTCGGCCGGCATTTGTTCGATGAGACTGGCTATTGATTCTTCCAAATAGCCGTCCTCGTTGATGCTGTCTACTAAAAGCAGGGCCAGTGTTTGATCGCGCTCCGAGAGTGGCATGAGTTTAAGCTGAGACAACAAATGCGCGCGCAGGCTAATTTGCAAAGTTTCTTGCGGCCTGTACTCACTGTCGTCGTCGCCAGGAGCCGCGTTTTCATCCCACAAACTGCCGTTGCTGCTGTCGTCGTAATCGCCGTTAAATTCATTGGCGTAGTCCGGGGCATTTTGATCAAATTCCACCGTGCCGCTGGTGCTTAAGTCGCCTTGCCCATCGGCGAATTCTTCTTGATTTAAATGCGGCTCGAATTCGCTGCTAGCGTTGTTAGCTTCGTTTAGTTCGCCGGCAAGGCTAGTGGCATTGAGAGTGACTTCGTCCTCGCTCAAGTCGTTGCTGTTACCGTATTCGTCTTCGCTGTCGTCGCCTCTCTCTAACAAGGGATTGCTTTGCATGAGCAAGTCTATTTCTTGATTGAGCTCTAAGGTAGAAAGTTGCAGCAAGCGTATGGCTTGTTGCAATTGCGGGGTGAGCGAGAGGTTTTGTGAAAACCGGAGTTGTAAACCTTGCTTCATAGCCGGAAATTTTTACCTAAATAAATGTCGCGTACGCTTTGATTTTCTATGATGTCACTGGGCAGACCGGCAGCAAAAATCCGCCCGTCATTCACTATGTAAGCGTGGTCACAAATGCCTAAGGTTTCGCGTACATTGTGGTCGGTAATCAGCACGCCGATATTGCGCGCCGCTAACTGGCGGATAATCTTTTGGATGTCCATCACGGCGATCGGGTCTATGCCAGCAAAGGGTTCGTCCAACAAAATAAAACTTGGGTCGGTGGCCAGGCATCGGGCAATTTCAACGCGTCGCCGTTCGCCGCCAGATAAGCTTAGCGCCGACTGGTCGCGCAAATGCGTGATATGCAGTTCCGCTAATAGGGAAGCCAATTTTTCTTGCCGCTCATCGGCGTTGAGGTCTTGCAATTCCAGCACCGCTAAAATATTTTCCGCCACCGTCAGTTTGCGAAAGATGGATGCCTCTTGCGGCAGATAAGACAGGCCCATCCTAGCGCGTAGATGAATGGGCAAGCGACTTAACTCTTTGCCGTCTAGCAAAATGCGCCCGCCATTGGCGGCCAACAAGCCAACTATCATGTAAAACGTGGTGGTTTTGCCGGCGCCATTGGGTCCTAATAATCCCACCACCTCACCGCTTTTGATGTGCAGCGAAATGCCTTGCACGACATCGCGTGACTGGTAGGATTTGCGTAAATTTTCAACCAGCAAGTCGCTCATTATTTGGACTCCGGACTGACTTGTAGGGTGCGACTTAAGCGCGCGTCTTTGGTGGGTGCTTTGTTGTTGGTTGGGGCCGGCATGGACTTGGTAGTGTCGTTGGCAGCCGGCGTGGCCGCTTTGTTTTTGGGTTGGATAATGGCGCGCACGCGGCCGCTATTTGGGCCACCTTCCAAGGTTTTTTTACCGCCCATGACTTCCGCGTATTCGGCATTGGCATCGTAGCTGATGTACTCGCCTTGTATCATGTTGTCGCCGCGTTTGACGCTGGCCTTGCCAAACAACTGCACTTTATCCATGCGGCCATCGTATTCTATGCGCTTGGCACTGCCTTCCATGTATTCATTTTTACCTTCAATTTTTTGCTTGAAGCCGGTCGGATTGCCCAGTGCCGTGCTGTGTTGAAAGCCGCCGCTGTCTTCGCGTACGACTAAGGTGTCGGCATGGATGACCAAGCTGCCTTGGCTTAATATGACGTTGCCGCTGTAAGTGCTAATTTGTTTGGCATCGTCAACGATGACGCTATCGGCTTCCAAATCAATGGGCTTGTCGCGGTCTGCTTGCTCGGCGTAAACCGGCATGGTCCAAGCAATAAGTAGCATGGGCAGCAGCCAGGCATAGGCTGCATTGTTCATTCTGAAAGTGATTCGCTGCATAGGTTATCCGAATTTACCCCTTGCTGCCGCTGTTATCAGCGGCCTTAGGCTTGAACGGTTGACTGGCTTTAGGTGAGCGGCTTGTTTTTTCGTAATGGGCGCGCACTTGGTGCAATAAAGTCAGGGTTTGTTTTTCTTTGTCAAACACCATGCCGGTTGCGTGGATGACGGTGTTAGGTGCCTGTCGAATTACCACCGGGCTGTTGGTTTGCACTAAATCTTGCTTGGGCAGGATGGTCAGGTCTGGGCTGGTGATGGTCAATTCTGCTTGGTCAGCACGACCACGGCGGGTGATTTTTACCCCGTCTAACAATTGCACTTTATCGCCGTCATGGGATACTAAGCCGCGTTGGGCTTGCACCTCGGTATAAAATTGATTGGCAGCAAATTGCGTGTAACGGGGGCGGGTTAAGTGTGTGCTGTCGTCATTTGGGTAATGCCTCATTTCAAGCGAGGCGAGTTTGTAGCGCAACTTCCCTTGCTCGTCGGTTTGCGTGGTGACAAAGTTTTTGACTATGACATCCGCGTCGTGGCGCTGCCGTCCATCTAACTTAAAGCTAGGGGATTGCACCACGTGGTTAATCCAGGCCGTCATCAGCGCTAGCAGGCTTAGCAGTATCATGGGGGCGACGATGGCAGAGCGGTTAGTGATGGCCATGATAGGGCAGCGTCAATTGGACAGCTTGGACTGAATTAAAAATGGCGCCATTTGCAGATCAAATTGGCCTTGCGCGCGCATGATCAATTCGCACACCTCGCGCACCGCGCCATGCCCACCTTTTTTACGGGTGACATAATGGGCATGCATCAATACCAAATCCGCTGCATTAGGCACAGCGAAGGCGATGCCGCATTGCAACATGGCGGGCAAGTCGACCACGTCGTCACCCATGAAGGCGCACTGCTCAGGCCTCAAACCGCTGGCCGCTAGTAAGGCTTGAAAAGCCAGCAATTTGTCTTCCGCACCTTGGTAAAAATGCTCCACCCCGGTGCTGAGCGCGCGTTTTTTAACCACCTCTGAGGTGCGACCGGTAATGATGGCCAACTCCACGCCACTGGCTTTAAGCAGTTTCATGCCCAAGCCATCGTGCGCATGAAAGGTTTTGTATTCTTGACCGTCGTCGCCCAAGGTGAGGCCGCCATCGGTCATCACGCCATCGACATCCAATATCAATAGTTTGATGGCTTGAAGTTGCGTCTGGATAGCAAAATGGGCTGGCACAGGAGCAGCCTGGCTAGGCTGCTGGCTTCGATTAACTAGCGGGCCGCCATGCAATTCGGCCCATTGCTCGGCACTAAAGTCACGTTGATCCAATACGCATAGGGCCAATGCGTCGCCCAAGGCCAAAGCCACCGTGGTGCTGGCAGTGGGTGCTAAACCCAGCGGGCAGGCTTCCTTGCTAACTTGCGCACTTAAATGGATGTCGGCTGCGTTGGCTAAGCGGGATGCCTTGTTGGCGGTGATGGTGATGATGTAGGTGCCTAAGCGTTTTAATGGCGCGACCAGCGCCAACACCTCTGGGCTTTCACCGGAATTGGATAAAGCCAGCACGATGTCATCCGCACCTAGCATGCCTAAATCGCCATGGCTTATGTCATGCGGGTGAACAAAAAAAGCCGGTGTGCCGGTGCTGCAAAAGGTTGAGGCGATTTTGCCGCCTAGGTGACCGGATTTGCCCATGCCGGTCACCACCACGCGGCCTTTGCATTGCACAATGCGGCGGACGGCATCGCTAAATGCATGATCCAACTGGCTAACAATCGCTTGCAATTCATCGGCTTCATGGCTTAGCGTGGCCCGCGCCAATTGCAAGCAAGCGGCTGTGCTGGCTTGAGACTGGGCGTTTTGATGGTCAGACGAAGGCATGTGCTTGGCAGGTTTAAATTAAGTTACTGGAATACCAAGTATAAAAGGGAAACCCGCAGTGATAAAGCCTAAAACCAAGCTAATCTAGGCAAATTTAGAAAAAATAACCAAATTTTTTGGTTTTAGGCACAAATTTTGCTATCAAGCGTTGATTTTTAACCATGAAGTCGACCACTAAGCAGCAATTTTTTTCGTATCTTTAGGGCAGATGTGAAACAATAAGGGTATAAAAAAATTTAATTCAAATAAGCCTTAATTCATGTTTGACACCTTACCCTTAATTCTAGTCTTGCTCATTAGTTCGGTACTCGCCGTAGCGCTATTTAGACGCTTACGTTTACCTGCTATGTTGGCCTATTTTTTGGTGGGCATGGCGCTAGGCCCACATACCTTTGGCTTGCTGCCGGACACCGAGGCCAGTCGAGAATTTGCCGAATTTGGCATCGTCTTTTTGATGTTTAGCATAGGCTTGGAATTCAGCTTGCCGCAGTTGTATGCCATGCGTAAAAAAGTTTTGGGCTTAGGTGGCGCGCAAGTGTTTTTGACCCTGGCGGTGGTCATGACGGTAGGCAAACTAGCCGGTCTGGATTGGTCCGCCGCTTTTGTCATCGGTGCGGCCTTGGCCATGTCCTCAACTGCCATCGTTTCTAAAATTTTAGCCGAACGGGTGGACCTGAATTCCAGACACGGCCGCTTAAGCATAGGCGTGCTGCTGTTTCAGGACATTGCGGTGGTGCCGGTGTTGGTGCTCATTCCGGCCTTAGGCTTGGCTGGCGCCAACTTAACCGATGTCTTGGGCATGGCTTTGCTCAAAGCGGCGGCCATGCTCTTGTTTTTATTCACCATAGGCAAATGGTTGATTAATCCATGGTTTAACGTCGTGGCCGGTCAGCGTTCGCGCGAGCTGTTTGTCATGAACGTATTGATGGTGACCTTGCTGTTGGCTTTTGCCACCAAGTCCGCGGGTTTGTCTTATGCCTTGGGGGCATTTATTGCCGGCATGTTGATATCCGAAACCAAATTTCGCTACCAAGTGGAATCGGACATTGCGCCATTTCGAGACATCTTGCTTGGTCTGTTTTTTATCAGCGTCGGCATGTTGCTTAATTTGCAGCAAATTGCCGCTAACCTAGGGCTGGTTTTACTCATCCTCTTGGCATTCGTCTTGTTAAAAGCCGCCATCGTCAGTTTGGTCATACGCTTGATGCAGTATGAGGCCGGGGTGGCCATACGCACCGGCTTGATTTTGGCGCAAGCCGGCGAGTTCAGTTTTGTGATTTTAGCCCTTGGCGTGGAGCAACATTTGGTCAGTGGCCCGGCCTTGCAATTGGTGCTCGCGGCCGCCTTGTTGTCCATGGTATTGGCGCCATTTATGATTCAATTTAACGGCCGCATTACGCGTAAATTGGTCAGCAGTTACAGCCGCAATAGCGGTCAAATTGTGCAAGACATAGACGATGGTAGTAAACACTTACATAACCACGTGATTATTTGCGGCTATGGCCGCAGCGGCCAGTATCTGGGTCGTTTTCTGCAAGAAGAAAGCATCCCATTTGTGGCCCTGGACATTGACCCGTCGCGGGTATTGGAAGCCGCCGCCGCAGGTGAAAACGTCATGTTTGGCGATGCCGCCAGACGCGTGGTGTTGGAAGCGGCCGGTGCAGCTCGGGCTAAGGCCTTAATCATCAGTTACGCGGACAACCGCGCGGCCATGAAAATCTTACACATCGTGCAAGAAAAATACCCGCAATTACCGGTCATCGTGCGCACGGTAGACGACAGCAATATGGAAGCCTTGCGCGAAGCAGGGGCTACCGAAGTGGTGCCAGAAATTTTAGAAGGCAGCTTGATGTTAGCCTCGCATGCCTTGATGTTATTGGGCGTGCCTTTGCACCGTGTGGTAAAACGCATACGGCTATTTCGTGAAGCGCGCTACCAATTATTCAAAGGCTATTTCCATGGTATCTCCGATGCCGAAGACGAGTCACTGGAGCGCCAGCAAGTACGCTTGCATTCGGTGATTATTTCGCCGGGTTCTTACGCCATAGGCCGCCGCTTAGTGGACATGCATTTAGAAAGCTTCGAGGTGCACATTAAATCCATACGCCGACCCAATTCCAATGGTATGGTGCCCAGTAACGAAAGCCCATTGGCCGAGGGCGATGTCATTGTCTTGCTGGGTCAACCGACCGGTTTAAGCAACGCACAAAACGCCTTGTTGATAGGCCGCGTTGCCAATAAATAATCGGCTGCCATGAGTCAAAAAATAGTCATAGTGGGTGGCGGGATAGTCGGGTGCATGACGGCCATGGCCTTGGTTGCCCGTGGATGCGAAGTCACCATCGTCGAGCGCAATGAGATTGCCAGTCAAACGTCGGGCGAATCCTCTTGGGCCGGTGGCGGCATTATTTTTCCCTTATTGCCTTGGCAATACGCCGATGCCGTCAATGCCTTAACGCGGCATGGGGCAGATAGCTACCGTGCATTAAGTCAGCGTTTGCTAGCGGAAACCGGCATCGATTCGGATTTTCTTGAATCCGGTTTTTTATTGCTGCCTAAATTTGATGCGAGCACGGCTCTTGCTTGGTGTGCTAAGAATCAAGTGCCGGCGCAGTCGGTGAAAGCCGCGGATTTTGCCGTGCAATCCTTGAGTGGCGATGACGCCCTTTGGTTGCCGACGGTCTGCCAAATACGCCCGCCGTATTTTATGCAGGCATTACGCCAATGGCTAGTGCAAAATAAGGTGACCTTGATGGAGCGCACCGAGTTAAAACCGCTTAAACAATGCACGGCCTTAAATACATGGGAAACCGTCAATGGCGAGACCCTAACAGCCGATCAATTTGTCGTGACTTCGGGGGCGTGGAGCTTTGAATTGCTCAAGGATACCAGCGCCAAACTCAACATCAAACCGATGCGAGGTCAGATCTTATTGTACAAGCCCGAGCGCAATCTCAAGCAGCTGGTTTACCGGGAAGGCTTTTACATGATTCCGCGGCGGGATGGCTATTTACTGGCTGGTAGCACCTTGGAAGACGTCGGCTTCGAGGCCGCCGTCACGCGTGAAGTGCGCGATGAAATTCGCGCTAAAGCAGAAGCCATTATGCCGGCCTTAAAAGGCATGCCCATCATCAAGCACTGGAGCGGTCTGCGGCCTGGCACCCCAGAGAATTTACCCACCATAGGCGCCCATCCCACTATACAAAATTTGTATTTAAACACCGGGCATTTCCGCTACGGTTTAACCATGGCGCCTGCCAGCGCCGCGTTAATCAGCGCCTTAATGTTGGGTGAAACACCGGCGCTGGATGCCAGCCCATATGCATGTTTGCAATGATAAAAATAGACTGAGGATAAACGCATGGCCACTTGTGTAATGATACAAAACCCCACTAACGGATTAATCCGTAGGGGCTATTTTGGCTTCAGTTGGACCTACTTATTTTTTGGTTGGTTTGTGCCGTTAATACGCGGCGAATTAGGGGTGGCGGCCTTGCACTTCTTCTTCACCTTGATCACCTGTGGTTTATGGCAAATCGTCTTTGCTTTTTTTTACAACAAGCAATACATGCGCCGCATGCTGGAAAAAGGCTACGTGCTCAGAGACACGCCTGATGTGATGGCCAGCGCCAGAGTGGCGCTGGATATAGCGGACATTTAAGTTAATAATTGCTTAAGAGTGGAGCGAATTGTCTGGTTTAACCCGTTCTGCTTTTTTGCTTAAAACAATTTATTAATACTAATGTCCACACTTTGAACGGTTGCGGTGCCGGTGCTACTTCCAATTAATTCACCGTCGTTGGTATTGGGTGAGCTAGCTGTTGATCGTTATTTTATAACATACTGAAATTAAAGGTTTTTATTTGTCAGAGTCTCTGGAAAGAGAACTGGTATAATAAAATTGTGTTAGGGTGCACATGAGGTATGCTAGGATGCAAAAAATGGCGTACTAGTTAGTGTTTATAAAGCTTGTATGTTGATAAATATACAGCAAAGGGGTATGTGTTGAAATATAAGATTTTTTTTGTATTGTTCGCACTATTTTTAGTGGGCTGTGCAACTAAGACGACGGTATCTAAGAAAGAGGCAATTGACACCTTTGTTAAACGTGCTAATAAGACTAATGATGCTTTTGAAAGAAAGACAGTAGATAAATCTTTGTCAAGACAATTAATCCAGTTTACCTACGGGCCAGATAGTTTAAAAAATACCGATTTTCTTGAGTACCTTATCCTATCTAGAGCCAACCTATCCTTAGACTTGATAAAGGAGCTAAAGGGCTACGAAAATACTTACGCTTTACTTCAAGATACCAGATCTTCACAAGACTTATTTTATGAGGAAAAGCTTCAGGGTTATAAAAAGGAGTTTGGTATATACAAGGGCTTAGCAGAAACCACTTCTGCCACCTTTTCTAACATTAAACTTTCTAAAGCCCTTGGAGATTTGGTAGGCAGTATTGGTTTGAAAGTAGAGGGCGATCTTGAGGAGCGCAGATTGCAAGGGCAATACTCCGGTAGCTTATTTGAGATTCTTAGGGAGATTGGTCAGCAAAATAAATTATTTATTAGTTTTTCTGAGGATTTTAATACCTTAGTTTTTTCATCTAACGAACTGCTTAAGAATCCAAAAATTGATCCAAATTTTATCAAGGAAGCCTTTCTTGCTGAAAAAGATTGGAAAATATTAAATAAAATTATGGGAAACCTGTCGAAAACTAATGGGCAGTCTAATACACTACAATATAAGAAATATGTTGCACAGCTCAAATCTAGGCAAGCTAACACCTTTATCGATAAGGTGCTTTTCGAGCTCAAAGAAAATAAACTAGTTGAGGCTAAAAATTTAGAAGCTAGTAAATTACGGAGAGCATTGATTACCTATTCTGAGGCTATGCACTTGAAAAACAGTGATCAGCCTAAGACTGCGGCTATTTTAAAGTCAGCCCTAAAGGATGGTGATGAAAATGCCATTGAAAAATTTAATGTGTACCATGATTCGCCGGATAATATGAAAAAGATTCTAGATGGCCACCCCATCTTTAAACTCAATTGTGCGGCACCCACAGCGGCACCCACAGCGGCACCCGATGTTGCTCTTTCGAATAAGCTCCATGACTGTGTTACCTTAAGTAAAGACACGACAGGAATTGTCGCATCCGGCCTTATCCATGATATTCAGTTGGTTGAACGCCTCTTAAGCAATCAAGATTTACCTGTTAAACAGGCCATGATTGAAGTGTTTATTCTTGAGGTAAACAAAGATTGGCAAAGAACTATTAAAGCTGGACTTACGGGAAAAGAAGGTGCCAATCCAGGTAAATCAACTTTCACATCTGATGTTGCTGGAATGGCATTAACAACAGGAATGAACATAAAAACACTAGGAGGAAGTTTAGGAGACATTGGCATGCTAATTAATCTTATTGAGTCTAATTCTGCTGGGCGCACTATTTCCAATCCTGTAATTCTAGTGAAGGATGGTGAGACTGGTAGTGTTAATAAGATTCGGACCGTTAGAAAGGAGCAGCCTACCGCGCCCGTTGTTAGTATTAGTGGTGTGTCAACGCCATCTCCTCCAACTATTGTAGAGCTAACCTCACCTTTGAAAATGGATATTAAGGCTACCATTAATAAGCATAATGATAATATTGAGCTCGACTTTAGCTTTACTGAAACCGTATTGGATACCGATACCGTTACTTCAGCTGGTACACAAAATGAAATCAAGAGCAAGCTTATTGCACAGCCAGGTCAGATAATAACTATGGCTGGTCTATATAAAGAAAGGAACTCCAATAATGTCAAAAGTATTCCGGGTATTCCTGATGCGGTAAGTAACTTTTTAGGTCCTTTGATTGCTATGTTTGGGGGTAGCTCAGAGGAACAAAAGGCAGGCAGTGAGCTTCTGGTTTTTATAAACGCTAGCGTGATAACCACTCAAGATATGGATAAGACCATGAATTATGTTCATGATTAGCCTCACTACGAGATTTGTCTTTATAAAGAGACCATTAACTGCAGGGAATGGGATATCTTATTTCGTTAATTTCAGTACGCTATAGTTATTATTGCCAATGACAAAAACTACAAACGCCTCATTAGAAAAGAAACTTGTACTCAGAATTCTTCACTGGGGGTTTTTAGTAACCTATTCATTTCAGGAGGATTTGTCCGGCGCCCACTCTTCCATCATTCGTTGGATGATTCCCAAAGTCATTGATCCTAATAATATTAATGCAGATATTGAGTTGTTAAGCAATCAACTTGGACAGATGGCTGCAGCCTATCAAATAAGTGGCCTCCCTATGACTGTAGTGATACCTCACCAGACGGCGCCCCTTAAAACTCTTGATATTCCAATGAATTTAAATGTGGCTTCGGACAAAAAGGAATACGCTTCTTCAATAAAAGCTCCTTATGACTTTTGGAAGGAGTTCGATGACAGCCTAGGCGATATTAAGGATGCGGAAATAAGGGCAAGTTACCTGTTTGCTAATTCGACGGAAGGTAGCTCGAGAATGCTCTACTGTGCAACTTCATCTAAGACCATTAAAAACTACACCACCATATTACTAGGTGGAGGTTTTTATCCAACGGCCTTTGTGCCAGAGGCGCAGGCACTTATCAAAATAATTGAATCTAGGCTTACTCGTGTAGAGAAAGAGCACTCCTTTTGCCTATTTCACCTTAGTAAAGGCAACCACAAGCTTATTCATTGCAGTAATGAAGAGGTCAATTTTTCGAGAGTGGATATCAGCGAGCTTGATGAAATTTTGTTGGAGGACTTACCTGCTAAGGAGGATCTTGAGAATGCATTTTGGACAGATGTTAGTGACAGAATAAATACTTCACTTAAGCAGTCAGTCAGTCAGTTAAAAGATGAGCGCAAGGTAGCTGCCTTTGAAACAGTTTTTTTTGTGTGTGATTACGATGATGAAGAGGCGTTATTTAAACTTTTCCGTAAAAACTTTAGATTAGCCAACTTTCGTTTACTTTCCAATGTGCTCGATCATATTGATACGATAATGCCTGATTCAGGTACTCAGCCAAAAAAAGAGTCTGAGCTAAAAAATTCCAGTTTGCTACTACCCAATTTGGGTTGCTATTCGCTTAATCCAGCAATCACGTCTATTCATAACCCGGTTATTGATGCCCCACTATTTAATATGCATCCTCAATCGGCTTTTATCGAAAATAATTTCAAGCGAAGACCTTATTTTCAGCTAGCTGTATTCAGTTTAATGCCCATTATTTTGTTTTTTGGAGCACTAGATTTTTATGATACCGTAATATCCTCAAAAAACAGGGCGCTAGAAAGTGAATTTAAGAGGTTAGATAAAGAGCTGAGCGCAAAGAAAATGGCTGTTCAAGCGCTAGAAAAGAACATTCAGTCTACTAATAAGAAGTTTGAATTATTGGATAAATACCTTATTGGTAAAAATAATGATGATGTTATTGGATTTGTTAATAATGAATTGCCGGTGAGTCTTGAGTTGGACCGTTTAGTCATCCGAGAAGCGTCTTTAAATGTTAATGGTAATAGCAATTCTGTTTCTGAAATTAATCGATTCTACGAGAAACTGCTTGCCGAACCTATTTTGACTGACATTAACATTAATGTGTATAAAAGAGCTGATTCTAAACTAAATTATTTTGAAATCACCGCTCGAATACGTGGATAATATGCCTAGAAAAATAAACACTGATGTTGATAGTGCCAATCTTTTTAAAAGGATAGATTCATTAATCGCACGTTATGACTTTGGTTGCAAAGGTAAGGAAAAAGTTGATGTTAAGTTGGAGGTAGCTTTAGGGGATATGGAAGCAGTGGCAAAAAGCAATAAAAAGCCCAACTCTCAAATTGACAGTGCCAAAAATCCCCTGAAATTAACAGATGGGTTGGGATTGCTACATATCCATTATGCTAAGGCAATGGCCCGCTTTAATAGGACTGAATTTGATCCTGGTACTTATCGCGACTTAAGCAGCAGTGACAAAACATTGGCTTGGCTTATGTTTCTTTTGATGCTGCTGTGTGTCATGAGTGCGCTTATTTATCGTGATATATTACATCAGCAAGAAGGGTCGGCGGCCATTGCTCTTTACCAAGATCCGCTGCCTAAAATGGTGTCAGATATTGCTTCCATGAATAAGCTGTTGGCTACACAAAAGAAAAGTCTGGATGCATCAATCCTATTAATAAATAAGACGAAAGATGAGTTTTATAGCCCTAAAATTGTTGAGGGTTCAATTGATGACATTACGCGACTGTTTGAGGTGGGTAATTTAATTATTACAAAACAAGATATTCGATTCCAATCGACACCTAATCAGACAGCAGGTAGTCCGATCCCCTCTGTGCAGCCTGTTGGAGAGAATACCTTGTTTTCTGAGAAAAGCCCGCCTGTAGCGTCAGTGAAGCAAGACGCCAATTCTCCAGTAAAGTCAACGTCTATCCCACCTACTGTTACTCATGTAGCCAAGAAAGTTGAGGCGGTAAATAAATTAAATGTTGATGTTCCTCCGGAGTTGTCTTTTCTATCAATTCAACTCAATCTAAGAGGAAGGTACCTTGACTACCTGCTTGCGCGAAACGCCTTAACAAGAATTATTCCATCTGCTAGTATTCCGTCGGAAGAGATTTTTGTTTCGATGGGTAAACCTGAAGTTGAGATTAGAATGATCTTAGACATCCCTTTTATCAAACAATGACTATCCTCCCCATGAAAATAAAAAAATCAGTTTTTGGCTACCTAATGCTTTTGGTAAGTCTGGTTGGTTATGGTGCTCAAAACAAAGTTGATCCTATTATAGACATACCTTCGTCACCCAAGAAGGTTGCACAGGACCCTTTTTTTAGGGGGTTAAAACGCTCACCTCAATACAGCTCGCTTAGAAACAGTGCTATGGAATATGCTCGGCAAGATGATTTGAGGATGTTGCAAGATGCTCGCTATTATCGGGTTATCGCACTGTATGAAAATGAAGATAAGTCAAAAAACAGTTTCCTAGATGAGCGTTCGCGTGGCAAGGTCACTAAGAAAATGCAAAATGGTTTTTATGTGCCCTTAGGCAACTACTCTAGGCAGCAGGATGCTAGGCAGGAAGGGGTTGATTTTATCTCAAACAATGCCGTACTTATCAATAATGCGGTGGCGGTCGGGGAGGCCATTAAAGATAAAAAGAAAACATACACACTGGAGTACGGCCCATTTAATTCATCTGATTTAGCAAGGGCGGCCTGTTTCTATATTAAAAGCCATACCAATCAGTTCGCTACTGAGTGCGATAATATAAAAAAACATCGTATTGCTAGTAACGGGGTAGTTAAGAAAACTAATTCAGCTACTGTTGGTCTTTCTCAAGCCGGTATATTGCAGTATACCCAAAATGCAATGGGTTTTGATCCTAAGGCTATATCCGAGATTTCTTTGTTAGTGAAGGAAGGTGAGTCTTTGGGCCCTCAGGGTTTTTATGTGGTACGTATTAATCAATCAGGGGTGCACTTAGCTAGTGCGAATGGTGAGGTGGCAACAATACCCGCTGTCACTCTGCCTATTCATGTAGAAATCAAGTCTGGTGATCAAACCACGAGCGTTAGTGAGTCGGTAGGGCAATCCAATAAAATCGCCGAGCCATCATCAAAGTCTCCAGTTAAGTAAATTATGGCAAGTTACTCTTCTCAGACCAGTGAGCGTGCAATTCAGGCCATGCTCAATGCGGGTAAACTAGATGCTCAGAAACTTGAAGAAGGTGTAATGAAAGGGTTGGATTGGCCAAGTCGATTAAATCAACTTATTCAAGAGAATTTTGTTGATGAAGCTCAGCTGGTCAAATTTTTTTCGAAAGCAGTGAGCTTACCCAGCGTTTTTCCATTAGAGCAGGAATTGGATGATGCTGCAGTTCTGTCATTGCCTTATCGATATATTGCACAGTGCTCTATATTGCCTTATCAATTGCAGGGTAACTCGGTTAAGGTTTTAATCATTGACCCCAAAACTATTGAAGTCAAGGCAGAATTACAGGCTAATTCTCAATATGAGATACTGCTTGAGATGACCTCACTCAGTCACCTAGAGGACCTACTACAATCCAAGCGTGTTAGAACACTTTTGGTTAAGTTGGGCGCACCTGATCTGGTGTCATCTTCGTTACCCAAGGGGCCTGAAATAAAAGCGACAGAAGTAAAAGTAGAGAAAAAAGTGGTCGTATCGTCACAGTCCCAGCGTAGACCGCTCAGGGAAAAATGGAATATTAATGAGCCCGACTTGGTGATTGACTTTTGCAGCCAAATTCTTAGGCAAGCAGTCGAAGAAAAGGCATCTGACATACATATCGAGTGTTTTCGGGATTTTGCCAATGTTAGATTTCGGCAAGATGGTGAGATGAGGGTGGTTGGATTCTATGGACCTTATTTATTTAAGAATTATGCTGCTGTTACCACGCGCTTTAAAATTATTGCTGATTGCGACATTTCTGAGAGGAGGCTACCGCAAGACGGTGCCATTACAATTAAAGACGTGAATGGCGGTGAGGTTGATTTTCGCTTTAATGTCATGCCTACTAAAAACGGTGAACGGATTGTGATGCGAATCTTGGCAGGGGATCCCGCGCTATCCCTTAGCAAGATTGGTTTTGCTCCAGAGGACTACAAGAAAGTAGTCGATGCTATTAGTGCCCCGCAGGGCATGGTATTGGTCACTGGGCCCACTGGATCAGGAAAGACCACCACTTTGTACGGGGCGCTTCAACACATCAATCGACCTAATATTAATATATTAACGGCAGAGGATCCTGTTGAGTATTACTTGGAAGGCGCGGCGCAGGTTCAAGCCAATGAGCGGATTGGCCTTACATTCAGCTCAATCCTAAGGGCGTTTTTACGTCAGGATCCGGAGGTGATTCTGATCGGCGAAATTCGCGATCAAGAGACTATTGACATTGCCATTAAGGCCGCTCTGACAGGCCATCTCCTGCTCTCTACTCTGCATACCAATGACGCCATTTCTACAATTACGCGTATCCTTAATATGGGGGTGCCTAATTTTATGATTTCCTCCGCTTGTTCGCTTATTATTGCGCAGCGTTTGACTAGAAAAAACTGTCCAGCTTGCTTAGAGGTTGATAAAAGAGCCACTCATGATGTCTTAACGAAGCTTGGTTTTAAGGGTGACCTGGGTAGCATTCAAGCAAAAAGGGGCGCTGGCTGCAAGCAGTGCGGCGGAAAGGGCTTAAAAGGACGTCGTGGCATTTATGAAGTGCTTAGGATTACTAAGGCGCTTGAGGAGGCTATTTTAAATAACGAGCAGGCGCCAGGCCTGCTCGCCGCCGCCCGTGAAGATGGCTTTAGAACCATGCAGGAAATCGGTAGGGATTTAATTGTTAGTGGAGAAATTTCGATTGAGGAATACCAAAGCACACTCAATTCGGATGGGGTGTAGCCCTGAAAAAATTTAATTACAGGGCTAAGGACAGAAACGGCCGGCGGGTTAAGGGTATTGTAGATGCACCAACCCGAAATGAAGCCATGTTGACTATGCGTGGTCGTAAATTTTTGGACATCAAGCTCAGCGAGGTGGTAGAGAAGAAAAAGAAAGGTCGCCTTGACGCAACGATTACCTGGGGGCCGTTTGGTAAGGTGGACGGGAAAGAGATTCTTATTTTCACTAAAAAACTGGCAACCATGGTTCGTAGCGGTTTGTCCATTCTCGATGCCCTTGTACTGGTGCAAGGGCAAACTAAGAATGTGGTTTTTAGGGAGGCTATCGGCACCATTGTAGCCAGTATTAACCAAGGTAATTCGCTGTCCGCCTCATTCAAAATACAAAAGCGTTATTTTGATGAGGTGTTCATTAACATGATTGAGGCCGGTGAGATCAGCGGTAAGCTTGATATTTTCTTGGATCGAATTGTTGAGGGGCAAGAGCGCATGCAAAAAATTCGGGCGGGTATCAAGAGTGCGCTGACCTATCCGATCGTTCTTGTTACGGTGACCTTGCTTATCATGTATTTTATGCTAACCAAAGTGGTGCCAACCTTTACTCAAATGTATTCAAGTATGGGCAAAAAGTTGCCCGGCCCAACGCAGGCGATTGTGGATGCCAGTGATTGGATCCTCAATGGCAGTAACGTATTGAAGGTGGTAGGGGTTGCACTTTTTCTTTTCGCTACTCATAAAATGTTGTTTAAGTATGTGTATGGCTACAAGCGTTTTATTTGTGCGTTGATGCTCAAGCTACCACTGTTCGGTAACATTATTGTTAAGTCAACTGTTGCCAGACTGGCATTATTGATGTCCAATTTATTTGCTGCGGGTATTGGTGTTGCAGAAATTTTAAAGGTGGGGACACGGATTACCCCTAACGTGATCTTTGTAGAAGCGCTAGAGAGCATTACGCTTAGGGTTGAGAGTGGCGTTGAGCTCTCCGTCTTGTTTGCCGATGAACCCGTCTTCCCGATTGAGTTGGCACAATTAATTAAGGTTGGTGAAAAAACTGGTAACATGGACGAAATGCTAGGATCGATTGCTAAATATTACCAAGAAGAATTTGAACTGACAATCGAGGCCCTAACGACTATTATTGAGCCCATAATGATCGTATTCGTGGGGGCGATGGTAGGCACGATGGTGGTTGCTCTTTACTTGCCCATTTTCAGCGCTGGGGACGCCATCGGTTAGGCCGATTTTTCTACGCACTGATCCAAATAAACGAACAATGAGTTCTATGGACAATCCAATTTACCAGTATCTCATCGCATTGCTTAAAGAGTACACTGTTTCAGACTTCCATTTGCATGCAGGCCATCCTCTTGCTGTGCGGGTACATGGCGAACTTAAACATTTTCCTGATATGTTAATCAAAGGGGAAGACCTAAACGCCCTTATTAAAAAAGAACTGCCTGAAGATTGGTACCTTCGGTTTGAGTTGACCAAGGATATTGATTTTGCTTTTGTTATCGGGCAGCAACGATTTCGTGCATCTGCTTTTATGACTATGGAGGGGATAGGCTTGGTTTTACGAGTCATAGTAGCTGAAATCCCTAACATTGAGAAATTGGGTCTGCCACCGGCAGCACACAACGTGCTAACCCTTACGGAGGGTTTAGTATTGGTGACTGGGGCAACCGGGTCGGGTAAGTCCACTTCTCTTGCTGCTATGATAGATAAAATTAATCGCACGCGTGGAGAAAATATCATCACGGTTGAAGACCCGATAGAATACGTCCACACATCTCTCATGTCTTTGATTTCACAGCGCGAGGTTGGCAAGGATACGAACAGTTTTGCCACTGCGCTCAAGGGCGCCTTACGTCAGGACCCTGACATCATTATGATGGGGGAATTACGTGATTATGAGACCGTTTCCATGGCATTGACAGCAGCTGAAACTGGTCACCTGGTGTTCGGTACGCTGCATACCAATGGTGCCCCAGAGACGATTAATAGATTGGTTGACGTCTTTCCATCGGAAGAGCAGAATAAAACTAGGGGTCAGCTCTCCATGTCATTAAGAATGATTATGACACAACGGTTACTGAAGCGAAAAGGGGGTGGGCGGATCGGTGCATTTGAGGTGCTGGTGAATACTCCAGCCGTCTCTAATTTAATTAGAGAGAATAAAATCGCCCAAATTGGTAACATGATGGCAACTGGTCAACGGGATGGTATGATTTTGATGGATAAATACATAGAGTTATTAAAATCAAAAGACTTGATTGAGTAGAAACTACCTTGGCTTATGAAATAACACAGCAAGATGCAAGTTTAATCCTCACGCTAACGGGTACAGTTGACTTGTCCGAGACATCTGAGATTAAGGATGCGATTAGAGATGAACCTAAGTTTGGGTATGATGTACTTGAGGTGGATGGGGCTGATTTGGATTATATTGATTCTTCCGCGGTTGCTTTGCTGCTCTTTATTAAAAGAGTGGTCGAGGAACAAGGCATGTTGTTTGTAATCAACCGACTCTCTAGTGCGGCGGGAAAAGTCATTCAGCT
>SXGU01426275.1_pt1 | contig 49247 bp, 34 predicted proteins | sample 3174531 | NCBI WGS metagenome assembly SXGU01 (sample SAMN11356863, study PRJNA531348) | freshwater metagenome | isolation source: freshwater sample F1-140 | place: China: Fuxian Lake, Yuxi | collected 2017-12-25 | reverse complement strand
CGACCTCCCACCGATTGACCGAAGCGTCGAGACAGGAAGTTTGGCGTGAATTGGATGCTTCTCTGCCTGCAATGATAGCGCGCCAGCTGCCGGGGGAGAAAGCGCTTCGAATTCTGTAATCCAGGATTCGTTCGATGCCTTTTCGATTTGGCGGCCCTTTCCCCAAAGGGTTGTGTGGATTTTGGGCTATTCTGCGAACGGGGACCGCGTGTTTCCGGATTTACGCTCGGGGGTGTGCCTTATTATAGACTTGCTTGAGTCGTTCCGCCGTCACGTGTGTATACACTTCGGTGGTTTTCAACTGAGCGTGCCCCAACATTTCTTGAACGCTCCGCAGATCCGCGCCGTTATCGAGCATGTGGGTGGCAAAACTGTGGCGCAATTTGTGGGGTGTTAGAGCGGGGTCTAATCCAGCGATTGCCAGGTACTTTTTGAGACTTTTCTGAACGCTTGAGGCTGAAATGGGCTTCTGATCGCTGGACGGTGCCAGGAAAACCGGTGTGCCATGAGTTCTCGGGTGTTGGACGTCCTGCCAGTACCGTTCCAGACTTTTTAGCGCAGGAATTCCGACGGGTACCTCGCGTTCTTTCCGGCCTTTGCCGCGCACCCTCAGTACTCGGCTCTGAAGGTTCAGGTCTTCAACACGAGCACCACAGACCTCGCTAATGCGCAGGCCAGAAGAATAGATGAGCTCGAGGACGGCAGCGTCACGATAGGAATCCGAGGCCTCTGGTGGGGTCGAGCCTGCCTCTCGCGCGATTGCCTGTTGCGAACCGAGGTCTTGCAAGGGTGCGCTCAGGAGTCCCGACATCTGGTGTTCAGGAACAAAACGGGGAAGTCGTCGAGCCAGTTTAGGCAATGAAATCCCACGGATTGGCGTCGACGATACGTGGCGATGCTTCAGGAGATACCGATAGAACGTCCGCAGCGCGCTGAAAGTGAGTTGAATGGACGCGCGGCTGAGCTGACGCCGTCCAAGGGCTCTCAGGAAGTGGCGGAAATCCTCGCGGCCCAGCCGCAGCCAATCCGGCGGTGTATTGTGGATTTCTTCGTGCCACCGGTGGAGACGATCGAGGGCTTGGGTGTAGTTGCGGACCGTGTAGCTGCTGGCACCGCGAGTGGTTCTTAACTCGCGCAGGAATTCCACGACAAGTGGATGCTGCGATCCCTTTGGAGTCGGCACGGGCTCGGTCACGCCCCGAACCCTGGCTTATTTCTCGACAAATGCCAGTGCGGTTCCATTTGCATTACGCCGCCAGTTTTGTCCAATGGCGGCATGCATTGGTTGAGCCGTGTTACGATCGCTATTGGGGTTTGGACGACTGCCGTCAGTCTTCAGGCCAAGCTGCCGCCAGAGAAGCTCGCCCAGCTGCCGGCATCCGCCGGTCGGCCGGTGGACTTCCGGAAGGACATCCAACCGATACTCGAGGCGAGTTGTATCAAATGCCACGCTCGTGGAAAGAGTAAGGGAGGCTTTGTGTTGGATACTCGCGAGACGGCTTTGAAAGACGCCGATTCCGGGCCAGCCATCGTCCTGGGCAATAGTGCGGAGAGTCATTTGGTCGCTTTGATTTCAGGACTGGACCCCGACAACGTGATGCCTGAGAAGGGATCCAAGTTGACTCCAGAGCAGGTGGGGTTGATGCGAGCCTGGATTGACCAGGGTCTGAAATGGGATCCTTCGGTCAGTTTTGCCAAGGTGCGCGCGAAGAATTTGGATCCAAGGCCTGCCGCATTGCCGCCAGGGGGCAGTGGGCACCCACTGGATCAATTTTTAGAAGATTATCTCCGTCGACAAGTCGTGGCACTGCCCGTAGCCGTTGAAGACCGGGTGTATGCTCGCAGGGTATTCTTGGATGTGACGGGCCTACTTCCTGCGCCCGAAGAGTTGGAGGCTTTTGTCCGGGACCCGAGTGCGGACAAGCGAGTGCGGTTGGTGCAGCGGTTACTCGCTGACAATCATCGATACGCGCAACATTGGCTCACTTACTGGAATGATCTGTTGAGGAATGATTACCGAGGCACTGGTTACATCGATGGCGGGCGAAAGCAGATTTCGGGCTGGCTCTATGCGTCGTTGCGCGACAATAAACCCTACGACCGTTTTGTGAGAGAGCTAGTCAATCCCACGGCGGAAAGCGAAGGCTTCACGAAGGGAATCGTCTGGCGTGGGGCGGTGAATGCCTCCATGACACCGTCGATGCAAGCGGCCCAGAACATCTCGCAGATTTTTATGGGCGTGAATCTCAAGTGCGCTTCTTGTCATGACTCCTTCATCGACGACTGGCAGTTGAGTGATGCGTATGGGTTAGCGGGGGTCTATGCCGAAGGGGCGCTTGAAATGGTACTTTGCGATAAGCCCACCGGTCGCACGGCGACGCTTAAGTTCTTGTTTCCGGAATTGGGCGCCATCGACGGCAAGGCATCGAGGCCGGAGCGGCTCAAGACTCTTTCGGAGATCATTACCAGTCGCCAGAATGGCCGACTTTCCCGAACGATCGTCAATCGATTGTGGGCGAGGTTGATGGGGCGGGGTTTGGTCGAGCCCCTGGATGTCATGCAAAATGAGGCCTGGCATCCGCCACTGCTGGACTGGCTGGCAGAGGATCTGGTAGCCCATGGATGGGATCTGAAGCACACGTTGGGGCAAATTCTGACGTCGAAGGCTTACCAATTGCCGACGTTAGATTCACCCGAGAAGGATGGGAAACCCTTGCCCAACTACGTCTTTCGGGGCCCCGTGATCCGACGTCTGACGGCAGAACAGTTCCGCGACGCTTTAGGGGCAATTACTGGAGTGTGGCAAAGTCGGCAGGAAGGCGGCCTGCAAACTGAACTGAGCGTGGGTCTCAATGACACTCCCTTGCCGGTAGGAACCTACTGGGTTTGGAACGACACACACGCGGCGAGCGGCGCCGCACCAGGCGCGGCATATTTTCGAAAAATGGTCTCCGTGCCTGAAGGTGTGACGGAAGCCACGGTATGGTTAAGTGTCGACAACGAAGCCAAAGTTTTTGTGAACGGAAGCTTGGTTTCGTTCAACATCAAACCCGGCGTTTTCGCCCGTGGGGATATTCGATCCCTGTTGACTCCTGGTTCCAATCTTATCGCGATCGAAGCGGTCAACGGCGGGACCAATCGCAGTCCGGCTGGATTGCTGGTTTACGCGAGAATTCGAGCGGGAGACCGCGTCTTGGACGTTGGGACCGATGCCACTTGGCAAACGGCCCTGGGCGCCTCGGACCTCTGGAAACTTCCAGATGGAGGGGCGGGCAAGTGGGTGGCATCCACCGTGCTGGGTGAACCGGGTATGGAACCATGGACCGCCTCAAAGTTGATCGCGGCCGCGGTGGCAGAAGTGGGGGGGTATGCTCGCGAGTTTCGAGCCAGTCTGGTGTCGGCGGATGCACTGGCATTGGCCTTGGGACGGCCTAACCGGGAGCAGATCAACACGGTGCGCCAGCAGACTGCGACAACGATTCAGGCGTTGGAACTGACCAATGGTGGGACCTTGGCGCTACTATTGAAGATGGGAGCCGAAAAATTGGCGGCTAAAACCAACGACAGCCGATTATTGACGCGGGATATCTTCCAGACGGCGTTGAGCCGACTGCCGACCGATTCTGAATTCCGATTGGCGGTGGATTTGTTGGGCCCATCGCCCAAACTAGATGGGGTGGAAGATTTGCTGTGGTCGTTGGCAATGCTCCCGGAGTTTCAATTGATTCTGTAATCCAGCCTTGCATTGCACCGGAGGGTTCCCTTGCGGCACACTGCGCCGCATGCACCTGTCGCACGGCCTTCATTTGGCCTACTGCACGAATATTCACCGTGGCGAGACCTGGGCGGAAACGCTGGCTGGATTGACTCGGCACACGCTGGCGGTTCGCCAACGGATTTTCCCTGAACGTCCCTTTGCCATCGGACTTCGCCTGAGCGATCTGGCATCGCGCGAGTTGGCAGAACCCTCGGTCCTGCGTTCGTTCCAGGAATGGTTGAAGCGGAATCAGTGCTACGTGTTTACGATCAACGGTTTTCCCTACGGAAAGTTTCATGGCACACGGGTAAAGGAACAGGTGTATGCGCCGGACTGGACAACTCCTGAACGGTTGCAGTACACCAATCGTCTCTTTGATCTCTTGACGGAATTGTTGCCGGAGGGGGTCCAGGGAAGTGTCAGTACGGTGCCTGTCTCCTTTAAGGCTTTCCGACTCGATGATCGAGCACAGCGAAAGGCTCGTGAAAACCTCTGGCGCTGTGTAGATCATCTGGAGCATTTGAGCCGCAAAACTGGAAGAGGTCTACATCTCGGTCTCGAGCCGGAGCCGTTGTGTTTCCTGGAGAATAGCTATGAGGCAGTTGAGTTCTTTGGAGCCCTCCAGGCCGATCGTCCCGGCGATCTTCGGTTGGGCGAACATCTCGGGATCAATTACGATTGTTGCCACCTGGCCATTGAATATGAATCACCTCAGGAAGCCTTGCTTCGGTTGGCAAAGGCGAGGATCCGGATTAGCAAGATTCACTTGAGCAATGCACTGAGCGTCCGTCCAACACGCGAGGTTCGAGAGGCGTTACGCGCTTTTGCTGAGGACATCTACTTTCATCAAACGATCGAGCGTCGAGAAGATGGGGAGATTGTCCGGTATTCCGATTTGGACGAAGCGCTGTCGACGCCAATGGACGACGGGCCTCAGTTGAAGCGAGAGTGGCGGATTCATTTTCACATTCCACTCCATGCGGCACCGACAGCGATTTTTGGAACGACCGCAGACCATTTGCTGGGAGTCCTGGATCAGGTGCGCCAACGGCCTTCGATGTGCTCCCACTTTGAAATGGAAACCTACACATGGGAAGTCATGCCGGGAGAGTTAAAACAGCGCAACGTGGTGGACCAATTGGTCGGTGAGTATCAATGGACGCTGGCGGAGCTCGACCGCCGCGGATTTCGTCTGATTCGATGACACGTTCATTTATGAGAAATTGAAACTCGATCCTGACCGGCGGAGACTGCCCATGCACTCGATCCTCTCAGTGGAAGCCGCAGCAATGATGCGCGAGTGGGCAATACGCCCTGGCAAGATGCTTTACTGAGAGTTCGAATTCTTCTTGGGGACAGAGCCTTTAAGTGCTTCTTTAAGAACGGGTTCTAGGACTTTCCAAACGTTGTTGGCGACGATTTCATGACCCTTGGCGGTTGGATGAATCATATCGACAAGGTTGAGTTCGGGTTTACCCCCGACGTTCTCTAGCAAGAACGGGATGAGGGTCGCCTGATGAGCGCGAGCGACTTCGGGAAAGATGGCCCGAAAGGCGGATTGGAACTGGTGGCCCATGTTGGGAGGCATTTCCATTCCCGCGATGACGATTTTTGCCTCCGGATAACGTGCCCGAGTCTTCTGAATGATGGTCTGGAGGTTGGTGCGTGTCGAGTCGATGGAGATACCTCGAAGCCCGTCATTTCCCCCAAGCTCCAGCAGGAGAATGTCCAAAGGCCTTTTGAGAAGCCAATCGATGCGGCGGAGTCCACCGGCGGTGGTGTCCCCGCTGAGGCCCGCATTCACGATTTGGAAGGGCAGGTTAGCGGCATCAATTCGGCGCTGAAGAATCGCGGGAAATGCTTCGGAAAGATCCAGGCCGTAGCCGGCGGCGAGGCTGTCTCCCAGGATGACGATCGATTTTCTTGGTTTCGCGGGTGCGTTGGTGCTGATCGGTTTAGTAGGCCCGTTGGCCGAACCTAGGGCGATCGGTACCGGAATCAGGCAGAGGCACAGGAAGAACTGGAGGAAACCACGAATTTGTGAGAGAAGGCATCCTTGGGTGAGACGGGGTTGGGTGTCCCGGACGAGGGTCACGCGCAACGATTCCTGCAGCTGCATGCCCTAGGCGTAGCGGAAAACATGAGAATCGCAAGCGATGAGACGATTCAGCATTGCCACTGGAGCTTGGGCGAGTTACACGACGCCGGTTCACGCGGTAATCTAAACGTCACTCCCTGTATTATGCCTCAGAATGCCTTTCACGCGTCGATCGAGGGCGCGCAACATGGTGGAAAATCCCTCGGCCAGTTCCTGGATTATGCCAAGTCCCACGGCGCCAGCGGCGCACAGCCCAGCAATTACATGCTGGGCAATGGCAAGGGCGGCTTTCTAAAGCCCAAAGAAATTAAAGACGCATTTGAATCCCGCGGCATGCGTCTGGATGGAGTGAGTTCTCACTGCCCGTTTTGGGTTCACACCTCGATTTGGACCGGCACCAAGTCCGGACACCCGTTTATTCCGGCCGATGTGGCGCAGCTATCGCTGGAGAAGATCGAGAAGTGGCATGAGAGTTATCTGTTAAAGCTGATGGACTTGCTGACCGAACTCGGCGTCAAGTCTCTACCCATGTTTTGGGGTGTCGCTTTTGGATGGGAATTGGCGACGGGATATCCTTGGGGATTCTGGGCGGGAGGTGGCTTTGATCTGCTCAAGGAGGGGCAGGAACGGTTTGTTAAGAAAACTGCCAAGCTGCGAAAGCATGCCAATGACAATGGTCTGTATTTGTGTCACGAGATTCACCCGGGCACAGCGGCCATGTGCGCGGACGATTTCAACATGTTGGTGAGTATCTGTGATGGCGACAAATGCCTGGGGGTAAACGCGGATCCCTCTCATTGCTGGGAAGGCGAAACTTGGGAGCAACGATTCCTGAAAGTGGGTTCCCGCATTTATGCCGCTCACATCAAGAATTTTGTCATTCGGCCTGGATTCCCACTGCGAGCGATGGAGCCCAACTGGCCTAAGCGGGCGATGCAATTTACGGATCTAGGCACCGGCGATCTCAACATGCATCGCTACGCCGAGTTGTTGCTCCATGTCGGGTACAAGGATCGCTACTGCAAACTCCATGGCACCACGAGTGCCCCGTTGGTGGTCGAGGCTGAGTCCGCCCACAAGGAACTGGACTACTGCTCCGGCGACGGCATTCGGTACGTCGCGAACAACCTGTGTTTCCCGCAGGCGGGTGGCAGCTTCGAAGACGGCATGGGTGCGTAGCGCGCTCGCAGAAGCCTTCCTGAGAGCATTCTTTGTTTTGCAGTCCAACTTATCGTGGTGGCGTGGCCTTCTGGACCCGGATAACGGCAGTCCATAATAGGATTAACGGGTCCGCCTGCTTAAGGATCAGGCCACCGGTGGCGCGTTGTTAACACTGCTGCCGGTGGCATTCACAAATGCACTTCGCGGGCGATGGCATCCAAATCAGTGAGGCGGGCTCGGTCACCCGCCTGTTGAACGAGGTCACAGATCATGTCGAAGGTGCGGAACTCGGGATCATTGGGATAGAGGACTGATGGATGGGCCAAGAAGTCGTAGACGGCCTTATGTTCAATGGCCCATTCGACACCCATCTTTACTGCCGTCAAAAAATCGCCCAGCTTCCAACGGCAGTTTCGGAAGGCCCCGACGTCGCTAATTGGGCTCATAGGAACGTCGACCAATCCATTGGGATAGACAAAGGGTTGGGCGGCTGCTTGGGCCGCGACGATTCCTCGGAGAACTTCTGCGGTTGGTGGGGTGCCAGGCTGGCTGTAGGGATGTGCCGGATACTTGCAACTCACCCAACGGAACCCCAGGTTCAGCAGGGTGTTTTGAACATCTGGGCGACCGTTCAAACCATCGGAGAATCCGCCGGGCGTGCGGAATCCCGCGGGCTTAATCCCCAACCGAGTTTCCATGGCTTCCGAACACAGTTCGATGTTCTCACGAATGACCTGCGACGGTGTTTTCCCTTGGATGAGCCATGGAGCGCGTTTGAACCGGTACTGGATGTCCTCGGCTTTCGTGGCGAGCACGTACACGTGGTCGTAAGTATGGTTTCCAAGGGGATGTCCCAATCGATGGAGTTGCTTCAACCATTCAATATCGTCCTGTTCGAAAACGCGGCCGACGACAAAGAAGTGGATCACGCCGCCTCTCGCCCGAACTCGGCGGGCTGCCTCCAATGCATAGGCCTTGGCTTCGGCGTTTAGCAGTCCCTTTTCAAAATCCCAGTGGGCGTCCTCCCAACGCGGGAAATTTCGGGCCATTTCGAGGTCCAGTGAAATGGCGATGGATGCCTGACGACGTTGCTGAATTGGCGGCGCCGAGTTCGAAACTTTGGGCAATGAGGTTTCCGCTGCCTGAGAAGAATTCGCTGTTGCCAAGGCAGCTATTCTTGCGGTGTCGATTAAGAATTCTCGTCGAGTGCGGACTGAAGAACGGTTCATGGCGCTGCCTTGCGATTTTGGATCCAAGAAATCTGAGTGATCAATTGGTTGATCGATGCGAAGGCTATATGGGTGCTAGTCGCAAATCGAGGGGTGGTATGAGCGGGGAAGGTGGCTAACGTCGCGTCCCCAACCAGGAACGTATTAAAGTCTTTCGATAGGTTTTCGTAGCCCGCGCAAGTGCGGGCAAAGCACATGTCGGTGGCGTAGCCTGTCAACAACACGTGCCGAATACCCTGGGCGCGAAGAAAGGCCCTCAGCTTGTCATACCCTTCACCGTCATAAACCACCACATCCTCAGGAAAGACCGTGATGTCCTGCGTCACGGGAATCGGCAACTCCCAGAATCCTTCGTTGTTGTAACGGGCGGAGGCATCCAGACCTGGGAAATGTTGGAAATAGTCGACGACAGGCGTTGTCGTCGAGAGATTGAACGATTGGCGAAGCGGAGAACCGCGGTACACGAATTGACTGAGTCTCTCCTCGAGTTCCCGTTTTCCTTCGCGTTGCTCTTGTGCGGTGGGCTTGTGGTCGAACGACCGGTACAATTTGCGACGAATGGAATCGCGGGCTCCAGGCAGGCTGTAAAGAACGGCGCCAATGTGGCTGCGCAGAGATTTTAAGAAGGGATTGATGACCTCGGCGGTGTGGCGTGCGGCCAGATGGTTCTTATCGGGCGTGCAAAAATCGGCGACACCGGCGGGTTCCGGTGTGTTCCAACCTTGGCCATCATCAATTCCCCATGGATGGACGAGGATGATGGCGGTGTGGGGGGCATGGAGTTGGTTTGGGATTTCGATGATGCCTCTGGCGTTGTAGCTCCATCGCCAGGCGCGAACGTGCAGCGTGCCGCCCGGGTCTTGAACGAGAGCGGGGGCTTCCCACCGGTTGGTTTCCCGAATGGGCTCCACCCAAGTCGGATGATCCGCCAGCAATGGTTGGGGATTCTGGAGTCGAGAAAGGCGATTCAGGTAGGAGCGCTGAGGACCAGGTTGGTCTGCGGATCGAAGGCCTACGGCACTCAGAATCAGGACAATCGGGATCAATACCTGGAGATTCATGGCGAGGGCTTTGAAGGATGAGGTTGTTGTAGATAGGAGAAAAGATCCCGCACTTCTTGCGGCCGAAACCCACTCAGTAGTTCCGATGGCATCATGGATACCTTGGATTCGCGAAGTTGACGGACCATAGATTGCGGTAGAGCCAGCGTCTCTCCCGAGACCAGCCCGAGCGTCAATTGACCGTTCTCCGGTTGCAGGAGCACACCGTTTAACATTCGATCGTCGGTGAGAAGGATTTCGTAGTTGATAAATTCCCGGCGCACAATGGCACTCGGATCAATGATACTGGCGAGAAGGAACTCGCGGTCGGCGCGATTGGCATGGGTGAGATCGGGTCCAACACGACCGCCCTCATGAAACAAGGCATGGCAAGGAGCGCAGGTCTTGAGGAAAAGGCCCCGTCCTATGGTTGGATTTCCGTTGCCTGCATTGAGGTCATTGTTGAGTCGGCGCATCTCCGCCAAGAGTTCTCCGGGCGTGCCGCGAGTGATGTTTCCCCAGTACTTCTTGACCAGCACATCGAGTGATAGATCCTCGTGCAGGGCGACGGATCGAAGTTGAGTGATTGAGAAATCGGTGGCGGGAATGACTCCTGAATCGACCGCACTGAGGATACGACTCGCCCAGGATTTGCGACTGAGAAAACGTTCTCGAAGCAGTGATTGGATGCGCGGTTGGCAGCGTGGGTATTGCTTCAAGAGCGAGTCGGCGATGGCGCCCTCTTGAACACCTGCCAACGCCTCAACGGCCAATGACTGCAAGTGCAGCGGTACCTGGGAATCGGCGACGCCGATCAGTGACATCAAGGGGCGTACCAAGTTGGGGTTTGCCAACTCCGCAAGCAATTGGAGCATGGTTGCTCTAACCGCTGAAGGTGTTGAAGAGTCCATGGCTAGGTTGCGAGCCTGTTCCTTGGCATTTGCGAAGCCCAGCAGCGCAGCGAGACGAATCCAATCGGGGTCGTTATTGAGTGAATTAGCCAGAGATTGGATGATCGCACGAAGCTCCAGTGGCACGGGAGTCGACGCGTGGTGCCGCGGATGCGAGGTGGATTGAGGAACGGCCGAATTGGCGAACAAGCCACCGTCTCCTACTCTGACGAAAGGGGTTGGACGATCGTGCATTCCTTGGGCAAGGGCGTTGAGCAACGGGCCCAGGGCCACCGTGGAAGGGGCGGACCTGAGCACTTCGGCACAAGCCTGCAATGTGTTGGTGGATCCTTCGGCCATCCATCGGCGCAATAGCCGGTCCCGGATGACCCGTTGAACCATGGCTGCTTTCCAGGCGTCCGCGGAGATAATGAACTGCCGGATCGGCTCCAGACCCGTGACGGCGTGAGCCTCGACGGCCCACCAGATTAGGAGCGGTTGGAATGGGTCTGTGGCATCGAAATCGTGGGTGAGCAACGATGACAGGATCGGCCAGGCTTGTGGCGCCGGGAGTCGTTTCGCCGATCCTGCCAGTTGGGCTCGAACGGTGATGTTCACCTCCGACTCAGCCATCCTCGCCAAGCGCTGGGCGGTCGCCTGGCTAATCGCGCGTGTGTCACCGAGGAAACGCACCGACCAACGGCGAATTGGTGGGCTTCGATGACTCAGGGTTCGTTCAGCAATCGTTTCGTTGAAGCCGCCGCTGGCATGAAGTGCCCAAAGGTATTCTAGCGCCAGCCCATCGTCCTCGGTCTCAAACAAGGCTGTTCGCAATGGTGGAATCGCCCCAGGATCGCGTCGATCCGCCAAGGACCGACGAGCCTGGCGCACGATCCATGGGTTGGGATTTCGAAGCCAGTCGATGAGTTGGCTGGTCTTGGCTTCCTGAAAGTCTGGGAGCGTCTGCTGAACGATGGGATGTTTGGCGATACGATAGATGCGCCCGTTGCTTCGGTCCCAGTCGGCATCTGGATCCGGATGTGCTGTGCGTTGGTCATGCCAATCTGCGACATAAATACCGCCATCCGGGCTCATCGTCACATCGCTGGGGGCAAACCAGGCGTCGTTGGCTTGAAGCAGATGTCCACCATGCGTCGACGTGAATGTGGAACCGCTTCGGAACATTGGATGCCATTGAACGCTGTGTCCGAGTAGGTCGCCGCAAAGATACCGATTCCGGTAGGCACTCGGGAGATTCGTGCCGCGATAAACCAAGCCGCCAACGGTGACATGGCCCCCGGTGAAGTTGGTATGCGAAATATGATCAAAGTATCCGAACGCGTAAGGATTGTGAAGTGCTCCGTGCTTGCCAAAACTCTTCCAATAGTAGGCCCCTTGCACGGCGTGCAGATTTCGGTAGCCACCCACGTTGGTACTATAGAGAAGTTCCCCTTCGGCGTCGAAGTCCAGGCCCCACGAATTCCCCCCACCCTCACAGAACAATTCGAATTCCTGGGTGAGTGGATGGTATCGCCACACCCCTTGTTGAAATTCAATGCCACGAATTCGGGAAGTGACGGTGCTGCCCTGGCATCCGTAGAGCCAACCGTCCGGACCCCAAGTCAATGAGTTGGCCACTGAATGGGCGTCGTCGGGGTGGTCGTCCCGGTTCGTATCCGGGTAGAAGAGCAGGTAAGGGACATTCAGAACAAAGACACCGCCGTGGCCGAAGGAAATCCCGGATGCTAGGTTCAGACCATTCACGAAATCATGCGACATCTCCGCACGGCCATCGTGATTAGCGTCTTCCAGGATCGTAATGCGGTCCCTGCCTTTCGGGCCGTTGGGTGGTGGATCTGGAATGCGATCGTAAGTGGTACGTGACCAGGCATCAACTTTAGCCCGAAGCAATCCAGCGGGGTTGGGGTATTGGAGATACTGGACCACCCAGAGTCGACCTCGGGGATCAAACTCGATGCACACCGGTTGGGAGATCATCGGTTCCGCCGCAATCCATCGAACGCTCAGGCCGTCGGCTACGCTCATGCGCTCTAAGGCGTTACTTGGAGGCAATGCTGCCGCGCCACCGCGTAAAAGGAGCCCATACGTGAGCAAAAGCCATAGGCAATAAAACCAGCGATCCCCATGAACACCTTGCCAGCGCGCGATGAAGCCGCGTGGAATTAGGAATAAGCGGTCGTTCATGCGGAAGCGATAATCCATCTTCTCGGGGTTGATTTTGTTTTTCAACTGAATAGGTCTCCGATTAACACTGTGGCTCGATCGGTTCTTGGCGTCGAGTGCGGCAGAAGGATCCTGGATATCGCGGCGTTGGGCTGGAGCCGAAGGTCGAATGAAGAGTCGGTTGGGAGTCAAACATGTTATGAATTCATCACGGTTGATTGAAGTGATCCCAGCCATCTTGGGCGTGTGGGGGATGGTCGGGTCGATCGACGCCGCTCAAACGGTACTGACCCCGCAGACTCGGGTGTCCTATTCCGATGCTTATGGGAAGACAGCACCGCAGCCGGAACTTGCCTCCAGGGAAATGCCGCGATTCCCGTCGGTAGAACCCGCCAAGGCCAGCGGAACGTTCCAAATTAAACCTGGGTTCCGGCTCGAGCTTGCCGCCAGTGAACCGCTCATCACGAGCCCAGTGACGGTTTGCTTTGACGAGTTAGGCAGGCTGTTTGTCGCGGAGATGATCGATTACTCCGAGAGACGGGAAGAAACGCCGCATGCAGGACGAATTCGTCTGTTGGAAGACGTCGATGGCGATGGAGTTTTCGACAAGTCCACCGTCTATGCCGACAACCTTCCATGGCCAACGGCGCTGATTTGTTCTCGCGGGGGTGTTTATGTCGGCGCGACTCCGGATATTATTTGGCTGAAGGATACCAATGGTGACGACAAGGCGGACGAACGCCGCGTGGTGTTCACCGGATTTGGCAGCGGTGCTTCAAGGTTAAACGTTCAGGCGTTAATCAATTCCTTTAATTGGGGGCTGGACAATCGGATACATGGAGCCACGGGACCCATTGGTGGGAATCGTGTTCAGCCCGTGCCACCGCTGGAGGGTCCGGTGTTGGATCTGCGGGGATTGGATTTTAGTTTTGATCCGTTGACGCATCGGATTCGGCCGGAATCGGGCGGCGGACAGTACGGACTTTCGTTTGACAGTGCGGGTCGAAAGTTCGTTTGTAGCAATAGTGATCACCTGCAGCTGATCTTGATGGATCACCGATATATGGCACGCAAATCGGACATCGCGATGCCTAGCTCTCGGGTGAGTATTGCCGCAGATGGCCCGGCGGCCGAAGTGTTTCGTATCAGTCCGGATGAGCCCTGGCGCATTGTTCGGACACGCTGGCGCATCAGCGGCGAGGTGCCTGGTGGCGTGGAAGGTGGCGGACGTGTCTCAGGCTACTTTACGGGTGCGACCGGTGCCACGATTTACCGCGGTGACGCCTACGGACCTGATTTTGTGGACAATGCGTTCATCGGGGACGCTGGAGGCAATTTGGTTCATCGAAAGCTCCTGTCACCCGATGGAATGAGCCTGGTCGCGAGACGTCCAGACGACGAGAAAGAGGTCGAATTTCTCGCCTCGCGCGATACTTGGTTCCGGCCGGTTCACTTTCAAAATGGCCCCGATGGTTGCCTGTACGTGGTGGACATGTATCGCGAAGTTATTGAGCATCCCTGGTCCATTCCAGAGGCGATCAAGAAGCATGTAGATCTGAACAGCGGCAATGATCGCGGCCGGCTCTGGCGGATCGTGCCGGAACGATTCCAACGGCCGAAACGGCTGGTCTTGGGAACAGCCTCGTCACTGGAGTTAGTGCGAGCATTGGAAAGTGCCAATGGCTGGACCCGGGAAACGGCATCGCGGCTGATTTATGAGCAACAAGACAAGATGGCGATTCCCGCGCTTGAGTCGTTGGTCTCGAACTCCACAACGGCGCTGGGGCGAATGCATGGTCTGTATGCGTTGGCGGGCCTGGGTGCGCTGGATGTGTCGCGTCATTTGTTGGGGCGCTTGGCGGACCCAGATAGCCGGGTGCGGCAACATGCCATTCGGCTGAGTGAGTTATTCCTCATAAACTCGAACGGCAGCCCAGCGCTGGTTGAAAGATTGCTGAGCATGACTGCTGATGAATCGCTGCAGGTGCGCTATCAATTGGCCCTTTCCCTGGGCGAAGTCCGACATCCAGGCCGAACGACAGCATTGGTGGCACTGGCGCGGCGGGATGCCGGCGATCCCTGGATGACGGTGGCGATATTAAATTCATTGAGCGATGGGGCTTGGGCTATGTTCACGGCCCTGGTTTCGGATCGAACATTGCTGGAAGCCAAGGGGGGCGCTGATTTCACGGCAAAGCTGGTACAGTTGATCGGAGCCCGGCATCACGAAACGGAGGTGGAAGGGGTGCTTGAGTTTGCGCTTCAGGCTCAAAACGCCCGCTGGATGGCGTCCTTGGCACGTGCGCTGTTAGCGGGGAGTTCCAGGGCGGGAGTTTCCCCCAGCACTTTGGATCGAGGGGGACGTCTTAAATCTCTTTTTGATAGGGCGCGATTGCGAGCGGTTGATGGACGGCTGGAAGATCGCGAGCGCCTGGAAGCCATTCAATTGCTTGCCCTCACCACATTTGAAGAGTCGGGAAAAATCTTGGCGACTCTGGTGACCGGAGGGGAGGTTGGGGATCCCATTCGAGCAGCCGCAATTTCGTCGTTGGCTCAGTATCCGAATCCCGAAGTGGCGACGATTTTGCTGCAATCGTGGCGGGAGTATTCGGGACGACTGCGAGCAGAGGCACTGGCAGCCTTGACCACACGTACGGATCGAGTGCGTGTTTTGCTGGCAGCCTTGGAGTCCAAGACGGTGAACGCGTCGGAAATTCCCCTGGCCACTGTCGCCAGTCTTCGGGGCCATAAAGACACGTCCATTGCCCGATTGGCCAACCAAGTGTTTCCGCCGGAATCCAGCTCGGCAGACGTACTCAAGAGTTTTCAGGGATCCCTGCCATTGGCGGGAGACGCGGAACGTGGCAAGCCGATCTATTTAGAACGTTGTGCCTCATGTCATCGGGTGGGCAAAGATGGTTCCGCCCTAGGACCTGACTTCGTCACGGTGAAGTCAGGTGGCAAAGAGAAGTTGCTGACCAGTATTTTGCATCCCAATGCTGAAGTCGCCCCGCAGTATATCGCTTTCCAGGTGGAAACGCGCGACGACGATTCCTATCTGACAATTATCGCCAACGAAACCACCAGCCACGTCACTCTTCGGATGGCTAACCAACAAGAACTCACGTTGCCTCGGACGAAAATCAAGGGGATGAAGAGTTCGGGACAATCTCTCATGCCCGATGGGTTGGGGGCGGGGCTGACATGGCAACAGATGGCGGATCTGCTGGAGTTTGTCTCCAAAGCGGAACCCCCGAAGTGATGCAACGGGTGACGGGTGATGGTGGGTGATCTTGAATCGGAGAGAGGCCGTTTAGCCAACGGTCGCGATACTTTGTGGAGAGCCTGGTCCAATCGCGTTGAAGAATTTGGGGAACTGTGGTAGGTGTTTTCAACGATGCCGTTGCCGTGCACCTATGACATTCAAGACACGTGGGAGGCGAATTGCCTGCGGGGACCGCATTTTGAAGGACCATGTCCGATGGTACCTCTAACGCCATTGAAGAGTTTTATGGGATTTTCGGTGAGAAGCCGGATTGGCATTTCTGCGGGATTATTGCCGAATAGCCGTTGGGTGTTGCCCTACGCAGAACGCGGTTTTGATATTCTGACATACAAGACGGTGCGCTCCGTTCCCCGCCCGAGTTACCCTTGGCCGAACTGGGTTTTCGTGGAAGAGACTCGGCTTCCCGATGGGGTTGTGGTGGCCACGCAGACTCCATCTTCGGATCCGTCCCAAATCAGTTCTTCTGTCTGTTTTGGCATGCCCTCGGTTGCGCCGGAAGAGTGGCGACGAGATATCCGGGCGACCGTGAGCGGGTTGTCCACGGGGCAACTGTTGATCGTTTCTGTCGTGGGCACTCCGGAAGCCGCTCCATCCATCACGGCATTGGCCGATGATTATGCCCAGTGCGCGGCGTGGGCTGTGGAAGCCGGAGCCCCGGTTATTGAGGCAAATCTGTCTTGTCCCAATGTCTGTTCTGCTGAAGGGACACTCTACCAAGATCCCGAAGCGACGCGGATCCTTGCCCAGCGATTGCGTCGGGGAATTGGCAAGACGCCGCTGTTGCTCAAAATAGGAGCCTTTCCGTCCGATGAGGAACTTCGTTGTTTCCTCCGAAATGTCGACGGAATTGCCCAAGGAGTGACGTTGCTGAATGGAATCAGCCGTCCCATCGTTCGGCCCGACGGTCGACCTGTCTTTGGCGAGAAGTTCAAGGTCGCAGGATTGTTGGGGCGAGCGATTCATGAACCTTCCGTCGCTACGGTGCGCGCGGCGCGGCGTTGGGTGGATGCAGACCGGTTAGACCTCGCAGTCGTGGCGGTGGGCGGGGTTTCGTCGAACCAGGACTTCGAAGATTTCTTCAATTCAGGTGCTGATGGCGTGCTCTGCGGATCGTCGCCGATGTATTTGCCGAATTTGGCGATCGATGCCAAACGAGCCCATCCGGAATGGTAGCGTGCGTTTGCTTTGACGAATGAGGCTGCTCACCTCATAACCAAGGCAGCTCCATGATATCACGTCATCTCTGGATTCTCGCCCTGTCCGCGTGGACCTCGCACGCCGCCGAAACGCTGTTTCAGGCTGCCGCCCTGACACCTGAGGGAGCCTTCACACCCGGCATCGAAGGGCCTGCTGTGGATCGACGCGGGAACATCTATGCTGTCAATTTCGCCAGGCAACAAACCATCGGCAAAGTAACGCCGGTGGGTGCCGCTGAACTTTTTGTCACATTGCCGGGCAAAGGGACTGGCAATGGCATTCGGTTCGGCAAGGATGGCTCGATGTACGTCGCGGATTATGTCGACCATCGCGTTTTGAAAATCCATCCGCGCACACGTGCCATCTCGGTACACGCCCATGAATCGGCGATGAATCAACCCAATGATTTGGCCATCACGTCGAGTGGTGCTCTCTACGCCAGTGATCCCAATTGGAAAGACGGTACCGGTCAGGTTTGGCGAATTAATCCGGACGGAAAGGTCACGCGCGTGGCTGAGAACATGGGCACCACCAATGGCATTGAGGTCAGCCCTGATGGTCGCACTCTTTACGTGAACGAAAGTGTTCAACGCAATGTTTGGGCCTTTGAGATCCGTCCGGATGGAGGGTTGGTAAACAAACGGTTGATAAAGCAGTTTCCCGACTTCGGCTTCGATGGGATGCGATGCGATGTCGATGGCAACCTGTACATCACTCGTCATGGCAAGGGGACGGTCGTCAAGATGACGCCGAAGGGAGTGATCTTGAAGGAAATCGATGTCCTGGGCAGTCGTCCATCGAACATTTGTTTCGGTGGCAAGGATGGACGCACCGCATACGTGACGGAAGTTGACCATACCCGGCTCGTGGCCTTTCGGGTAGACCGCCCCGGATTGGAATGGCAGCGAAACAAGCGCTAACCTCGGAAACCAGTTCCCATGAACCCAATCATATCACGTCGGGAAATGCTGAAGGAGTTGGGCATCGCCGGTGCTGGAATGGCAATGCTCACGGACTTCGTCTCCGCGCAGGAATTCCGCACAACGTCATCGCGCCGCATCAAGATTGGGCAGATTGGCGTGGGCCATGCTCATGCGAGTAAACTGGCCGTGTACCGGGCATCACCCGAGTATGAAGTTGTCGGGATTTGTGAGCCCAACGAGACCCTTCGGAATAGCGCCTCAGGACAGACTTTGTACCAGGGACTGCCGTGGATGACCCAGGAGCAGCTGCTGAATGTGCCTGGATTGCACGCCGTCTTGGTCGAGACTGAAGTGCGCCACCTGTTGGACGTCGCTGAAGTGTGTGTTCGCGCGGGAAAACACGTGCACATTGACAAACCCGCGGGTGAATCCCTGCCGCAGTTTCGGCGTATCCTCGACATGGCTGCCCGGAAGAAGTTGTTGGTTCAAATGGGTTACATGTACCGGTACAATCCGGGGATTGTCATGTTGCGAGAATTTCTTGAGCGCGGGTGGTTGGGAGACGTGTTCGAAGTGCACACGGTGATGAGCAAAGTGGTCGGGGCGGACGATCGAAATGGTCTAGCCGCATATCGAGGTGGGATCCTATTTGAGTTGGGAGGGCACGTATTGGATACCGTTATACGGATTTTGGGTCAGCCGAAAAAAGTCCAAGGCTGCAATCAGCACGTGTCGGAGCGGAAGGATGGCTTGCTCGACAACATGCTGACGGTTCTTCAGTACCCGAAAGCGCTGGCAACGGTCAAAGTCAGCGCGATGGAAGTGGAAGGATTTGAACGGCGGCACTTGGTCGTCTGCGGAACCGAAGGGACATTTCACATCCAACCATTGGATAATCCGTCGGTGCGCCTGTCCTTATCAAAAGACCGCGGCGAGCGGTACCGGCGTGGGACCCAGCAAGTGGCACTACCTAAATACCAACGCTATGTGGGCGACGCCGCAGACATGGCGAAGATCCTGCGCGGGGAAAAGTCATCCGACTTCCCGTATGCTCATGATCTCCTGGTTCAGACCACACTGCTGCAAGCGTGCGGGTTGAGCCTGCATCGCTGATAAATCAACCTTGGGCCGCGTAGTAGTTGTCGACGCGGGTCATGACATCCCGGTATCCGATGTCTTGTTCATAGATGGTTTTGAATTGCTCGATGGCTTCTTCCTTTTTTCCTTGTTTCTCGAGAACCATACCGAGTTGGTAGTGCAGGTCCTTTTTTTCATCATCGAACACCAGTTTCTCCTTGATCGTTTCCTGTAGCTTTTTTGCCGCGAGATCGTTCATGCCACGTTTCGCGAAACACTGAGCCAGCAGATTCATGGCACTAATGCGGCGATTCGGATTGTTCTGTGCTTTTTGCAATTCCGCGATGGCTTCGCCGATCTTGCGGGCTTGGAAATACAGATCGCCCAATTCATAACGGATCAGCAAATCGCTCGGATAAAGTTCGGCGCGTTTCCGGGCGTCCTCGAGCAAGAACTTGGCTTTTTGGGCAGCCAATTCGGCTAATTTGGCTTCGTAATCCGGCGACGAACGGTCCAGCGTTTGCAATTCGTGATCATATCTCGCCACGCGCGTGTCGTTCATGGCTTTCAGAATGGTCGGATCGTTGACCCCGCCGGCATCGACTGCGAGCTGTTGGTAGTCGAGCGCGCGATCAAAATCGGCACGATTCAAATACAATTCGGCGAGTTGGAGCAGCATCCGGACATTGTTGTGTTCGGATTGAAGTCGAGATTCCAGGTCCGCGATGAGCGATGCGGCGACATCGACGTCTTTGATGGCGCGGCTTTCCTGTTCCAGAAGCTTGGCTTCATCCCGGTTTCGAAGGACATCGCGATAGGAACCGGTTCCATCTGCCAGTGAATCGTAGCCCCCCTCAGCCAAGGTTCGGTTAGCCAATGTATTCTTAAGCTTTTCGTTCAGGCCGGGGTCATTGGGGAAGGCGGTGAGCAGGTCGCGAAATATTTTTTCAGCGCGTTGGTTTTGCCCCAATGCAGTGAGCGTATCGGCGAGTTTTTCGGCGAGTTTTCGATTCTTTGGATGAGCTTTGAAGGCGACTTCGAGGGAGAGAACCGCGGTTTTTGGCAAGTTGGCAGCGAGCGCGGCGTTGGCCAGGAGTTCGTGGGCGTCGGAATTCGTGGGATCCTCATTCAGGATGTCTTCGGCGACATTGAGGGCTTCGTAAGGATTCGAGCGTAGGGCAATTTGACCCTTGGTGAGGGTGCTAGCGGATCCGACAAATTTTCGGAACATGCTGGTCTTGCTGCCGGAGCGTTTGTGTTGAGCCACGCGTAAGGCCTGTCGGCAGTCGAAGAAGCCCGGTTCTGCCTTTAATACTTGGGTGAACAAAGCAACGGCGTAATCCAGGTTGTTCTTTTGCAGCGCTGCCATGCCCTTGTCGAACAGTTCGCGTTGGGCGGCGGGAATGAGGTTGATGCTTTTTTCTGCCATGGTTCCGAAGATATGTCGGACTTGAGTATCTCCCTTCTGCTGGTCAGACCACAAGCGTCGGGATTTTGAACGTTTTCCATTGGACCAAGTTGGACCAATGCGCTCACGAATTCGATGGACTGAGTGTTCCATTCGACTACCCCGCGAGTCCGATATCTTCCCTGGAACTTGCGTTCAACGGTGGTCGCGATGAACTCGGCAACCCCAGTCTTCCCAAGCCCAACCAATGGGTTAGGCTTGGGGGCGTGAGAAGACGGCATTGGATTCGTGTTTTGGGCGTGGCTGGCTTGGGAACAGGGGGCTGGCTAGCCTGGGGTCTTGATCCCGAAAAGGACGGACTCCGAGGGATGCAATCCATTGTCAGAACGCGCTTTCCACAAGTTCGACAACTGTCCCCCGTGGAGGCTCAGGTTTGGCTTCAATCCACCAATGGTCCTCAGCCGCAATTGTTGGATATTCGAACGGTTGAGGAGTTTAAAATTAGCCATCTGCCGAATGCGCAACGAGTCGACCCAAAGACTAAACCGGATCAACTCCTGCTTAAACTGGATTTGGCGCGACCGGTATTGGTGTATTACGCTGTAGGCTATCGTTCCTCGGAATTGGCGACGCGATTGATCAAGGCGGGCTTTACCAACGTGGCAAACATTGAGGGCTCCATTTTTGCCTGGGCCAATGCGGGTTTGCCCTTGGAGACCAATGGACAAATGGCGACTGTGGTTCATCCTTATAACGAGTCGTTTGGCAAGTTGTTGAAACCTGAATTCCGAGCTCCCGTGCCGAACGTGGATTGATGGAACGACGTCCCTCTCGATGTAACCTATTTCCATTTTCCATGTTCTAACCAATGACCCAACGATGAAACTGCGAATGAGTTCCCACTCCATCCGATTTCGATTGCGCCAAAGCGAGGTCCGCCATTTGGCAGAGGTCGGGTGGGTGGAAACCACCGTGGCCTTAGCCAATGGCAATCTGCGTTGCTCGCTGCAATTGTTCGAGGGGCCGGCGCAAGCATCGCTTAGCGGAATGCAGCTTTCCGTCCGTATTCCTAGTGAGGACGGTAAACGCTGGGCGGCATCCACGGAGGTTGGGTTGACCTACGCACTGATCGGTGGGACTCGATTGGACGTCGAAAAAGACTTTGCTTGTTTGGAACCCAGAACGGAAGAGGCCAATGCGGACACATTTCTCCGGCCATCCGGAGATGTCGAGCCAGGTGGCATGAAGGCATGAGAACCCTGGAGGCCGAGCTTTGGGGGGCTTATTTGAAGAGGCTTTCGAGCTTGCGAAGTTTTGGGGCAATGACGACCTGGCAGTAAGGTTGGGAAGAGTTCTTCTGGTAGTAATCCTGGTGATAACCTTCGGCGGGGTAAAACTTCTGCAGCGCTGAAATCTCTGTCACAATTCGGCCGTTATACTGATCTGGGGAACTCGCGATGGCCTTGGAACGTTCCGCGTAAGCCAGTTGTTCAGGGCTATGATAGAAGATCATGGAACGATACTGAGGCCCGCGGTCGGCGCCCTGCTGGTTCATGGTGGTGGGATCATGGGCGATCCAGAACACGTCGAGTAACTGCTCAAATGAAATGATGGTGGGGTCAAACTCCACCTGAACCACTTCAGCGTGGCCGGTATCCTTCTGACAGATTTGTTCGTAAGTCGGATTGACGACATGGCCACCGCTGTAGCCGCTGGTGACAGTCTTCACTCCTCTAAGCTTTTCGAAGACGGCCTCGACACACCAAAAGCAGCCGCCGCCAAAGGTAGCCAGTTCGGAGCGGGAAGGAGATGAATCAATCATGGGTGCCGATTGGGTTTTTGGAGTTTCCGGGCCACATGCGACCATTAAGAATGCCGCAAACGCAGCAGCTGCTCCTGCAACCCAGGCGAATCGGCTCTTCATGGTTGTAGTATCCCCTGAATTTGGAAACTGGCAACAGAGGGATTCGTTCAGCCCCTTTGGATCGCGGCAGCCCTCTGCCGCTTTTGGCTCCGAAGAAGCAATCGGTGATTCGAGGCATTCGCGCTTCGAAGCCCAATCCATCCACGGGCGATGCCCTTTGCCTGTCGCGGCGACTTCTCAAATCAACTTGAGCGTCTTCATGGTCTGCTGGAGCTGATCACGGCCTTTGGCTGTCATGGGAATCATTGGCAGACGCAGCTCGTCCTGGATCAGCCCCATCATGGTGAGCGCGGCTTTGACCGGGATAGGGTTGGTTTCGATGAAAAGATCTTTGAAAAGCGGGTAGAGTTGCGCATGGGCTTTTTGGGCCTTGGCGATGTCCCCGGAAGCGAAGGCTTTAACCATGGAACTGACCTGTCGCGGGGCCACATTGCTGGCGACGCTGATCACGCCGTGGGCTCCGACGCTCATGAAGGGCAAGGTGAGAGAATCATCACCGCTCAAGATGGAAAACTTCGGCCCACAGGCCGCTTTCAGTTGGCTGACGCGATCGGGTGTTCCGCCGGCCTCCTTCATGCCAACGATGTTTCGACACTCTGCAGCGAGCACTCGGGTAGTTTGTACGCTGATATCAATGCCGCAACGACCTGGGATGCTGTAAAGGACGATGGGCAGCTTGGTGGAGCGCGCTATTTCATGGAAATGTTGGTAGAGCCCCTCCTGAGTCGGTTTGTTGTAGTATGGAGCCACCTGCAGAGACGCATCGGCACCGACTTCTTCGGCGCGCTGTGTTAATTCGATTGCCTCCTTGGTGGAATTGCCACCGGTCCCAGCCATGACCAGAGCGCGGCCTTTGGCATACTTCACGGTCAAGGCGATGACCTTGATGTGTTCATCGTAGTCCAGAGTGGGGGACTCGCCGGTCGTGCCGACTGGAACGATGCCATCGACCCCTCCCCTGATCTGGAGTTCCACCAAACGCTTGAAAGCGTCCTCATCAATGGCGCCCTGCTTAAATGGAGTGACAATCGCGGTGTATGTCCCGGTAAACATGTGGCGCGGACAATGGCTCGACAGAGGCGCTGGAGAAAGGCAAAAACGATAAAGAGTACACTCAAGACGCCGAGGTGCCAGGAGCCCTGGAATGTTTTGAAGTGCTCGCGAAGAACCGTCAGTTAGCTGAAGATGTTACCCAAGGCGTTCTGATCGCGTTGTCGAGGCACGCCATGGAATTGAGCGATCGGGCCGTTGTGGCGGGCTGGCTGCATCGCACAACCCGCAATCTTGCGGCGAAAGCTGTGCGAACCGAGGTTCGCCGCCGTTCCCGCGAACAGGAGGCAGCGAGATGGCACGCGCCAGAGGATCCAATGGCTTGGGACGAGCTTGCTCCCCAATTGGATCAGGCATTGGATCAGTTGGAGGAAAACGACCGCGACGTCCTGGCACTCCGCTTCCTTGAACGACGATCTGCTCGCGAGATTGGAGCCGCAATGATGTTGAGCGAGGAGGCTGCCCAAAAGCGAGTGAGTCGCGCGTTGGAACGGTTACGAGCCATTTTTGTGGAACGTGGATTAGCGGTGCCGACGTCATCCCTTGGAGCCGCCATACTTTTGAACGCGGTGCAGGTGGCACCAGCAACGCTTGGGGCGACAATTCTTTCGGGAATCCTGTGGCACCCTCACCTGTTGCTCCATCTGAGGAGTTGTTGCGTTTGCGGTCTGAGGTGGGAAAGCTCCGATCCACGCAATCAGATTTCGCGCGCTTACAGGCTGAAAACCAGCGTCTGAAAGCCGAAATTCGATCGAAAATGCCCGCTGGGAAACCCATAAGTGGCGAGGAATTCTTGGCGGCAAACGCCATGCAGGAGGGCGTTTACCAGACTACCAGCGGCTTGCAGTATAAGATTCTGGCGTCTGGAGGCGGGAGGTCGCCGAAAACTAATGAGTTCGTCAAAGTGCATTACCACGGAAGCCTCATCGACGGCACCGTGTTTGACAGTTCGGTCGAGCGAGGAACCGCGGCAAAATTTCCGGTCGGAGCAGTGATTCCCGGCTGGACCGAAGCCTTACAACTCATGAAGGAGGGTGATAAGTGGCAACTGTACATCCCCGCTAAATTGGCTTACGGCGAGAAGGGAGCTGGAAAGGCCATAGCCCCGAACAGCGTGCTTCAGTTTGAGGTGGAGCTTTTGGCGGTAGAACCGACAAATGAGCCCTGATGAGTCACGAAAGCGGCACGCTGAGGTGTTTCGGAAGCGACGGTGAAAATTGATTGCTGGTCACGCAAATGACATTGCCGGTTAAGTGAACGAGCTGTTCGATGAACTTGGTGAATAAATTAATGTGGCAGATGTGAATTTGATCCCGACACGTCACATCTGATGGGGTGTGTTCGATCCAGGAAATCGCCTCATTCCGGCCATTTGTGCCATGGCATTCGCTCTTGGGGTGTTTTTCCTACCCCACTCGACAGTCGGTTCCATCGTGAGGTTGGAATACGCTCCACAGACCGAGCCTCAACCTCTCAAGGGCATGGAGGCCCGATCGCGTACCGAAGGCACCTTCGCTTGGAGTTGGGTGGTGGTCGCCAACCTAATGCGGGGTATGGAGCACTTCGATTGGACAGCTCTCGACGAGCGACTGGAGAAGAGCTCCAAGCGTGGACTCCACACAATCCTCCGACCAATTGTGGATGACACGTCGCGCAATTCGTTGGTACCGCAGTTTCTAACCAAGATTGAGGGTGCCACGACTGTCGATTTCGATGGCTGTGTGGTGCCAGTTTATGCACATCCAGCAACGCGTGAGGCGTTGGTAAAGTTTGTGGAGGCGTTTGGCGCCCGGTACGACGGCGACCGACGCCTTGGGTTCGTCGAAGTCGGGCTGTTGGGCCAATGGGGCGAGGGATGGGCCCCTCGGGGAAATGGCGGGCGGACGACTGAGGTCACTCTTGAAACTCGTGATGCCGTTTACGAAGCGTATCATCGAAACTTCAAGAAAACACGGCTGCTCCTAAACAAGCCCAACACAAACACAATGACCTCTGGTTTCGGGTTTCACAATGAGGCCTTCGCCTTCTGGAAGGATACGGAACGGTTTTACGAAGCTCTCAAAAACTCGGCTGCTGGTTCACTCGAGCGATGGCGTCGATCACCGATCAACGCCCGGGTGCATCCTGAGTATTCGAGCGCGGAAAAGATCCTGAATTTGACGTTCGACCACATCACGGAGTCTCGCATGGTGGCATGGGTCGAGCGTGAACATTACAGCTGTATTCGTTTTCCCTCGGGAGATGCGATGCCAAAGGATCTGCGAGCGCGTTTTGTCAGGGCTGCCAAACGGGCGGGTTACGAATTCTCGGTGAGACAGTTCGAATTCAGGCAATTGGGGGACTCATTTAAGGTTCTTGTGACAGTGACAAACACGGGTGTAGCGCCCTTCTATTATGCCTGGCCTGTTGAGTTGGCCGTGTTGGCAAACGGTCGAGCTGCGAAAGCACGATTGATTCAAGGGGACATTGCGCAACTGATCCCGGGCAATGGAGACGTTGTCTTTGAAAGCATCGTCGGGCGTAATGACCTCCCGGAAGGCGGAGGAATGCTTCTCATGCGAATCCCCAACCCGCTTCCCAATGGTCCACCGATCCGATTTGCCAACAAGGAACAGGACAGGGATGTCGATGGGTGGCTCAGTCTCGGCTCCCTGTTGGAAGGAGAATAGCGGCATGGAGGACAATTGCTTCGTCCACTGTATCGACGCGTACCTAGTTTGGCTAGAGTCTCAAGAAGATATTGCGCCGATACAACATTCGGGCGAAGAGGAAGAGCAGGGTGATGGTGACGATGGCGAGGAGGATGTCGCCAAAGTTCCCGAGGGAAGCTTTGATGGATCCACCGACGAGACGTTCTGCGATCTTTCGGAAGTTCAGCAATTGGGCGGCGAAATAGATCGTGATCGAATTCATGCCAATCCATACGAATGGCTGACACCAAACGCGTTTGCCGAGCACATCGACCACGAAGTAAAACGCTCCCAACAAGAGGAGGCTGTACCCGCCGGCAACCAGCACGAAACTGGAGGTCCAGAGCTTCTTGATGACCGGCATTTCAAGGCCCCAGAGACCTCCAACGACCACGCTAGTGACTCCGCAGGCGGCCAGGATCATGGCTTTGGAAGTTCCTGGTCGCGTAGATGTCATGAGGAATACGCCTGCCAGCACCCCAAAAAGCGCTGATCCAACTGCCGGCAGTGTGCTGAGGAGTCCTTCGGGATCGTAAAAGGTGTCATAGAGCTTTCCGGGCAGGAACTGGTAATCGATGTGGTTGACGAGGTTCAGTCCCTTCTCGTAGTGGCCCCTTGTGCTTTCGCGGGTTTCGAAAAAGAGCGTCCGAACATCGACCCCTGGTCGATCCTTCTGCAAGGCATGGATGGCCGGGGCATCGAGTTGAAAGTTGCGGACGGGCACGAATTCCAGCAGAGCCCAGTACCCCACCAGGATTCCGACCAACGCACCGGCGAGTCCGCGTGGTTTTAATAGCAGGAAGAGGGTTCCTGCGCCGACGTAACTCAACGCAATGCGTTGGAGGACTCCCATGACCCGGATGCCGGGCCATTCATTGGAAAAACCACCCGAGTAAATGATTCCGAGCACGAACAATAGCAGCCCCCGCTGAACGATTCGCTTGAAGGCGGAAACTCTGCCGTCTCGTTGGACCGTTTTGGTTAATGAGAAGGTCAGGGAAACGCCATTGATGAACACGAACAGGGGAAAAATGAGGTCGTAAAAGCGGAAACCTGCCCAGTCCACATGGGAGAGTTGGGATTTGAGCAGTTTGAGCAACCAGTTGTCGCTGAGTTGGTTCAGTGCGGCCACGACATAACTGCCACCGGCGATCCAAAACATGTCGAAGCCACGGAGTGCGTCCAAACTCATCAGCCGTCCCGTTGTGCTACCTTCCAACTCCGATGATAGGGGAGTTGGCGATGTAGGTTCCGTGGTGGCGGGCGTGGTGTTTGGTATCATGTCAGAGATGGAAGAAGGCATTTCGACGGTAAAGGACTCGGGCGAGAAGGATGCAGAGAAGGCTGCCGACGATTGCGGTGACGAAGCCACCCATTCCTGGGGTGAAGACCCGATCGAACCACAAACGGAGATCCCCTCCGGTCAATCGTAGGGCGAGTTTGTCAAAAGAAACCAGATTGCTGGCCATGTAGACAAAAATGGCGTTCATGCCAATCCATAGAAAGGGAGTGCACCAGGCGCGCCAACGCCGGACATCGACGATGTAGTAAAACAATCCCAACAACGCGAGGCTCCACCCACCGGCCACCAGGACGAAAGACGACGTCCAAAGTTTCTTGATGATCGGAAATTGGATGGCCCAGAGATATCCGAGACCGATGCAAGCGATTCCGGCGACGGCCAGGTGCAATGCCTTTCGAGTCGGGGAGTGTTGGTCGGACTTGAGATAGATGCCGGCCAGCACCCCCAAAAGACAGGAGCCGATTGCCGGCAATGTGCTCAGGATCCCTTCTGGATCATGGTCCCCATCCCACATTCGGAACGGTAAATACTCCTTATCGAACCAGTTGGTAAGATTCTTTCCCTCGGCGAAATTACCGGCACCGAAGCCGGGTACTGGGACAAAGGTCAACAGAGCCCAATACCCGACCAAGCAAAGCACTAGGGCGGCGACCAGACCTCGGGCTCGAAACCACACAAAGAGAGCGCCGGCGGCCATGTAACAAATAGCGATTCGTTGGAGCACACCGAGGAGCCGCAAGTCCGCGGGGGTGCCTGAATGGCCTTCCAATGAGGAAAAACCGCCGTAATAGAAGATGCCTAGCAAATAGAGCAGCAGACCTCGTCGAAAGACTCTGGCGAGCGCTGAAGCGGCTCCGTGGGTCTCGACCGCTCGGCTCAGCGAGAAAACAATCGAGACACCCGCAACGAAGACAAACAAGGGAAAGATGAGGTCGTAGAAACGGAAGCCTGCCCAGTCCACGTGTTCCAAGTGCTCTGCGAAAAAACCAATCAAACCGTGGGGATGCTCCTCCGGTTTGAGGCCCTGCAACTTTTGGCCCAGGGTGCGCACGGCGCCGCCCAGAGCATCGGCACCCATGATCCAGAACATGTCGAATCCCCGCAACACATCCAAGGAGACCAGACGAGAGGATGTGGAAGTCTCGCGGTTCGACGTGACATTCGGGGAGGCGCTGGGGTCCGGCATTGCTGTCCGGAGCAAAGCACGGTCGTTTCCATACGATCAACAGCGAATCGTTCCTAATCGCAGCAGGGGGCGCTCCGAGTTGCGGCCATCTGGAGATGGGGTTGTCCCGGGAATTCCCCAAAAGCGGTGGAGGGCCAGCGCGCTGCGCCGGTAACTTGGAGTTGCCTTATCGAGACTTGTTCCATTGCATCGGTGGGAGCACTCTCTCCAACGAATGAAGCGTCACGGCCTCGACGTTTGGTCACGGGTTTTCTTTGGAATCTTGCTCCTGTTTTTCGGGGTGTTTCTGCTTTACCCGGTGGCCTTGATCCTACGTCGCGGCTTTGGGTTGGAGGGGCAGTGGACGTTGCGCCATTTCCTGTTGATTTTCGAGAGTCCGTTGCTGCGTGAATCCTTATTGAACAGTCTCTGGATCGCTGCGATGACCACGGTGCTGGCCACAGGATTGGCGCTGCCGTTGGCGCATTGGTTGACGCGTTACCAGTTCCGAGGGCGTGGGGTTTTGAATTCATTGCTGCTGGTTCCAATGATTATGCCGCCCTTTGTAGGAGCGATCGGCTTGAAGCAACTCTTGGGGCGATTCGGCACCCTCAACCTGGCCTTGGGCCGTTTGGGTGTCGAGTGCGACGTCGATTGGTTGGGAAATGGGGGATTGACGGGAATCATTCTGTTGCAAGTGTTCAGCTTATTCCCTGTGCTGCTCCTCAATCTTTCGGCGGCCATGGCGAACGTGGATCCGGCGTTGCGTGAGGCGGCGCAAAGCTTGGGGGCGCCGGGGTGGCGATTGTTCCGAACCATCACGTTGCCGCTGATCCTCCCGGGATGGTTCGCTGGCGCGATCTTAGTGTTCATCGGATCGTTCACCGATTTGGGGACACCGCTGGTGTTCGGTTACGGGAGAGTGGTTCCTGTACAAATATTTGATGCCGTCAACGACTTGAACACCAATCCACAAGGCTATGCGTTGGTGATGGTCGTGCTGCTCATTACCGCAGTGCTCTTTGTCCTCTCACGACGATGGGTGGGAAGTCGGCGTTATGAAATGCTCTCTCGCGGCCATACTCAAGGGGGTGAGGTGCCGGCGGACGGATGGACGACGTGTTTAATCTGGGGAATTTCCGGGCCGTTGATCGTCATGGCGTTGTTGCCTCATCTAGCGGTGGTGCTCCAGTCGTTGAGCGAGCGTTGGTTTTTTTCGGTTTTACCTTCGGCTTGGACCGCTCGCAACTTTGTCGATGTTTTCGACCAGAACGGCGCTGCCTTGGCGATTCGCAACAGTCTATTTTATTCGAGCCTCAGCGCCGTGGTGGATTTGTTCCTCGGGGTTCTCATTGCTTGGCTGCTCACGCGCCGTCGGGTGCGGTTCGCTGGAATATTGGATGTCCTCGCCATGATGCCGCTGGCTCTTCCGGGGTTGGTGCTGGCGTTTGGCTATGTGGCCGCATTCGATTTCGACGCCAAACAGCATCCCTGGTTTGGGACCTGGATGAATCCTCGTGAGAATCCAACGTTGTTGTTAATCATCAGCTACAGCGTCCGACGGCTTCCGTACATCGTCAGGTCTGCCTATGCGGGTTTCCAACAAACGAGCGTCAGTTTGGAAGAGGCGAGTGCTAGCCTCGGAGCGTCGCCGTGGACCACGCTTCGTCGCATCACCTTGCCTTTGGTCTCGGCACATTTGGTGGCGGGCACGGTGCTGACATTCTCTTTTGCGATGTTGGAAGTGAGCGACAGCCTGATACTGGCTCAACGGGAGAAATTCTATCCCATTACCAAGCAGCTTTGGCAAGTCATGGGGCGCATCGATCCGAACGCGCCTGGCTTGGCGTCGGCGTTGGGTGTGGTGGGAATGATCCTGTTGACGGGGAGTCTGTTGGTGGCTGGACGGTTGTTGGGAAAACGCCTGGGTCAGCTTTTTCGAGCGTGATGTCTGGGCGTATTTGTCGATGCCACGCTAGTTTGTTGGCGGCAGAGCGGCCGTCGGCACACAACTCTAGGATGTTCAAGCCGCTCAATCTTTGGTAGGACGCCGCGGTGCCTCTCACGGATTCAGTTGGGGCGAATGCACAAGGGGCGTCGTTCACGACGACGCGCTGGAGTGTGGTCATGGCGGCGAGCCAGCCGGATAGTGTCGCACAGGACGAAGCCCGTGCCACGTTGTGCCGCTCGTACTGGCCGCCCGTTTATGCCTACATCCGCCGCCGTGGACACAAGCCCGAAGATGCTCAAGACTTGACCCAGGAATTTTTCGCCCGGCTCCTGGCCAAGGAATGGCTGGCTGGGATTGAGCCGCATGTCAGCCGATTCCGTTCGTTTCTCCTGACCGCCGTATCCCGCTTTCTGTCGAACGAATATGACCGCAGCACCGCTGCCAAACGGGGCGGTGGCGCTCCCCTGTTGGAGCTCGAGCTGGCTGAAAGGTTATGCCACAGTCCGCGGACCGCACATGAGTCACCTGAGAGCGCGTATGATCGCCGCTGGGCGCTGGCGGTGCTCGACCAGGCGTTGATTCGTTTGCGCGAAGAGACGACGGCCAACGGCAAGTCACGTCAGTTCGAACGGCTCAACACATTCCTTTCCCGTGAGGCGGGCGCGGGCGAGTATGGCGAGCTTGGCCGCGAATGGGGAGTGAGCGCCGGCGCGGTGGGAGTCAGTGTTCATCGGTTGCGCCAGCGGTATCGGGAATTGGTGCGAGCCGAAATTTCTGGAACCTTGAGCGATCCCAGCTTGGTGGACGAAGAAATGCGCCATCTTTTCACCGCATTGCAGAACGAAGATTGGTAATCGTGCGAGATTATTGCTTAGTAGCTACTCGAACAAGCTCATGGCAACTTGGTGAACCCGGAGAATCCATCGACTCACTGCATTCATTGTGGCGCAACGTTGCCTGAACCGGTGCTCGGTGGCCACTGCGCGGGGTGTTTGATTCGCACCTCACTAGCCCCTGCGCGTCCTGAGCCGCAAACGGATGCGCGGTTGATTTTCATGCGGTCGTTTGGCGATTACGAACTGCTTGGTGAAATTGCACATGGCGGCATGGGGGTCGTTTATCGTGCGTGGCAACGCAGTCTGAACCGGCCAGTTGCTTTGAAAATGCTGCTCGCGGGCGCGTTCGCGAGCGCCGAGTTCGTCCGCCGCTTTCGCAGGGAAGCCGAGGCTGCAGCCGGCCTGCGCCACCCCAACATCGTCGCGATTTATGAAATCGGGCAGCACGATGGCCATCACTTTTTCTCGATGGAGTTGATCGAAGGCCGAAATCTGAGCGACATGGTGCGTGAGCGCCCACTGCCTGCGCGCCGGGCGGCCGTGTACCTGAAAACCATTGCGGAAGCCGTTGCCTTCGCGCACGACCACGGCATCTTGCACCGCGACCTCAAGCCATCGAACATCTTGATCGACCCGTTTGATCAGCCGCGGATCACGGACTTTGGGCTGGCGAAACAGATTAAGACTGCCGAATTGAGTGAGTCTGGGCTGGCCCGGGATGAGGATTCTCAAGAGAATGCCACGCTGACTGGCCAGGCGTTGGGCTCACCTGCATACATGGCACCCGAACAGGCCGCCGGCCGGGGCGCTGTGGGTTCCGCTGTGGATATCTACTCGCTCGGCGCGCTGCTTTACCATTTAATCACTGGGAGACCACCGTTTCAGAGCGATACCATTGCGGGCACCCTTCGACAGGTGCAGGAGGTGGAACCGCTTCCGCTCCGAAGTTTGAATCCAAGCATTCCCGACGCCCTGCAAACGATCAGTCTCAAATGTCTCGAGAAGGATCCCAAAAGGCGTTACACCTCTGCGCGTGAACTGTCGGATGAACTCGGCCGATTCCTGCGCGGTGATCCAATTCATGCGCGGCCGGTGGGCCTGTCAGGTAAGCTCTGGCTTTGGTGCCGGCGGCGTCCAGCCATCGCAGCGTTGAGCGTGAGCGTCCTGCTGCTTCTGGGTATCGTTGCCGTCGGATCATCCGTCGCCGCCTGGCGCATCTCTATCGCCCGTCGGACGGAACAAGCGGAACGCGAGAAAGCCCAATCCGCCACCCTCCGACTTCAAGGAGCGAACGTTCGTCTGGCCGAGACGATCGGCCTCCTCGAACGGCAACGCGCTGAGCCTCTTTTTCGCGGCAACGAACCAGCTGTTGGCGTCGCACACCTGGCCGCCCTGCTGCGGCGTGATCCGTCGAATTCCATCGCCGCAAGCCGCCTGGTTTCCGCTCTAATTGACCGTAATTGGATTCGTCCCGCTGCGCCGGCGATACGCCATGAAAAGAACCTTCGGCTATTACTGTTCAGTCCTGATGAACGTCAGCTCTTGAGCGTGGGCCTGGAGAATCATGCCAGTGTGCGAACGGTGCCGCGTGGTGAATTGCTCTATGAACTGAACCACGCTCAACGCGTTCTGAACGCACGTTATAGCTCCGATGGGCGGCTCATCGCGACCGCTTCCGCGGACGGCACGGCGCGTCTTTGGGATGCCACCCACGGACAGCCGGTAACGTCGTCGTTGACGCATGACGCCGAGGTGCACTGGGTCGAGTTCAGCCGGAATGGCCAGAGAGTTGTGACGGCGGCGGCGGACCGAAACGTGAAGGTTTGGGACACAATCGATGGCCGGTTGAGGCGGACTTTGGTGAGCCACGATTCTACCGTGATTCGGGCACACTTCAGTCCGGATGGTCAACGAATCGCTGCGGTTACCGAGCGCGGTGCGATCCGCATCTACGCGGCCGACTCTGGAGAATTCCAGTTTGAACAGAACGAAGCTCGGCCCCGGGTGAATGCTTTTGCCTTTAGTCCGGATGGCAGCAAATTTGTGGCAGCGGGCTCGCGCGGTACCGCGTGGATTTGGAATTCCGTCAATGCGCCCAGCCGTGGCGTGGCACTGATTCATAGCCGGGATATCTTTCCAATCTGGAATGTGACATTTAGTCCGGACAGCCAGTTTGTGCTGACCACCTCAGAAGACACTACTGCCCTGGTTTGGAACGCGGCGAACGGTTTTCCAGTCGGCCAGCCGCTGCTCCACGAAGGAGGCGTCGTGTACGGCGCTTTCAGCCCGGACGGTCACCGAGTCGTTACCACTTCGACAGATACCTCGGCGAGGATTTGGGATTGGCGTCTGGGCCGACTTCTATTTCAGCCTCTCCGCCACCGCAAACCGGTTCGCTTTGCCGCGTTCAAAGCGGATGGCCGTCAGCTGCAAACGGCCTCGAGCGATTCCACGTCTCAGCTTTGGAATCTCGACTCCACGAGTGCCATGCCGACAGAAGTGAATCACCGGAACGTTGTCACCGCCATCGCTTTCCATCCTCACGAGCCGTTGCTTCTCACAAGCTCGATGGATCAAACCGCGCGGGTCTGGGATACGCGCAACGGCCAACCGAGGGGCGAACCCATGCGCCACGAAGCGGGCGTGTTGTGCAGTGACGTGAGCCCGGATGGTAAGTTAACAGTCACGGGTTCCGCCAGCGGTGCGGCCCAAGTTTGGGACCTAGCCACGGCTCGGGTTGTCGCCGGCCCGGTCTGGCACAGCAACACCGTTCGGTTTGTGCGATTCAATTCCAACGGCGATCGATTCGTCACCGCATCCGCGGACTCGACCGCGCGAGTTTGGGATGCGCGCACAGGCCAGGCCGTCACACCGCCATTGACGCACGCAGGCGAGGTTCTCAATGCGAGATTTAGTCCCGATGGACGGTGGGTGGCCAGTGTCTCGGAGGACTGGACGGCGCGGGTTTGGGACTCGCAGACTGGCCAGCCCGTCACGGAGCCGTTGGGACACCGCGACCACGTGAAGTGGGCGGATTTCAGTCCCGACAGCAGCAAGCTCGTGACCGCTTCTACCGACGATACAGCGTGCATATGGGATGTGCAGACCAGTCGACCCGCCGCCCCGTTGCTCCAACACGCTAGAATTGTCGAGAGGGCCTTATTCAGTCCGGACGGTCAAAGGGTCGTGACCGTCTCCCAGGATCGGACGGCCCGCGTCTGGGATGCCGGCACAGGCCAGGCCGTGACACCATTGATGCCGCACCTCAGTGCGGTTTCACACGTGTGTTTTAGCCCCGATGGCCGGCGTCTTCTGACGGGGGGCTGGAACGGGTTGGTTCGACTTTGGGACTCGAACACCGGTGAACCCCTGGCTGAATGGCTGTTTGCGGGGGGAAAGCTGAGCTGCCTGGGGTTCGATTCGACGGGTGGGCGAATTGCGACCGGCACCGACAACGGAGTTGCCCGCATTTGGAACATTCCGGTCGCGCCCACACCGGTACCCGATTGGTTTCCCGCCTTTGCCGAGGGCGTTGTCGGCACGAGGGTGAGTCCGCGCGGCAACGTGGAACTGATCTTCCACGGCGAGCTTGAAAGCGTCTCGGCGGAAAGGGGCAAATTGGGTGGTGACGTATATTACGCGCGCCTCGCCCGCTGGTTCACGGCGGAGCCAACCCATCGACCGGCTAGTCCTTTCTGAATGTCTCCCGGACTGTCTGTAGTCCAGTACAGCCCTTCCAATTCGCAGTTTGGCTGGGAGAAACATTTTCCTGAAGTTTCTTGGTAATTGTAAGCGGCCATTTCTTAGACACGGTGGCATGAAGAATTGTCCCCGGGTCTCAAGGGCTCGAAACGTGCATGGAAGGTGCACTTGCGTTTTGTTCTCCCTTTTGCTGCTACTAGGCGCCGCCGGTGCGATGGCGCAGGATGCTCGACTCGCCTATCAAGGCCGCTTGACTGAAGCGGGCAACCCCAGCACGGACAACTTTGAAATGGAGTTTAAGCTGTTCGATACCGCTGAGGTCGGCACGGGGACGCAACAGGGAGCGACGGTCACTCATCCCGCCGTCGGCGCTCAGAATGGACTTTTTACCGTGCTGCTGGATTTTGGAGTGGCGGTGTTCGACGGGTCACCGCGCTACCTGGAAATCGGTGTGAAGAAGGCCGGTTCCGCCGACCCTATGAGCACCCTCACACCGCGCCAGGCCATCATGCCGGTGCCGTACGCCATCCACACACTGAGTGCTGCCCCGGCAGCGGGGGGCGTGACCTCCGATGCCAGCGGCAACGTCGCCATCGGCAGCAACACCTTTCCGCCTGGCGTGCGCCTGAACGTTGAGGGGATCACCCGCATCTCGACCGGCGGCAGCGGCGGCTTTCTGCAAATTGGTACGCCCGGCGGCGAGACGGGACTCAGTATTCTCGGCGACAACCGGGTCGATCTGCGGTTCAATGGCGAGACACTCACCCTCGGGACCGGCCCCAATGCGGGTCCGACGCCGTATCAGAACGGCATCGTCATCAACACCAATGGCAACGTGGGCGTCGGCATGGGCGCGCCCTTCCCGGCATCCCCATGGAAGCTGGAAGTAAACGGTCCGACCCGCCTCACGCCGAGGGGGGCCGCCGGCGGAGCCATTCAATTCAGCACGCCCAATTCCGAAATCGGCATGTCCTTACTGGGCGCGAATCGAGCGGACGTTCGATTTGATGACGCGACGCTCAAGTTGGTGGCCGGTCCGGGTATTGGCCCGCCCGGCAATATCAGCGGCTTGGCGATCAATACGGCGGGCAATGTGGGTATCGGAACGTTGCCCACCGATCCAAACATCAAATTCGAGGTGAAGGCCGACACGGGTTTCGCGGTGTTCGGCCGCAGCAGTTTTGAGGGGATTCACGGAGAAAGCACTGCGCCCGCAGCGGCCGCGGTGGCTGGGATCAATCTCAACACCGGTTTCGGAGTTTACGGAGAGAGCAAAGGTGGTGGCTACGGAGGGGTATTTGTCGGCGCAGTCCGCGTCGGAACCTTGGAAATCACCGGCGGCGCTGATCTTTCTGAGCCCTTTCGCATGAAGGAATCTCATGTCGAAAAAGGTTCTGTTGTGGTCATCGACGCAGAAAACCCGGGCCGCTTGAAATTGAGCACGCGCGCCTACGACACCCGAGTGGCTGGGGTCGTGAGCGGCGCCAATGGCATCCAACCGGGCATCAAACTGCGACAGGAAGGTGTCATCGAAGGCGGCGAAAACGTGGCGCTCACCGGACGAGTTTATGTGCGTGCGGACGCAACTCTGGGGGCCATTGAACCTGGGGATCTGCTCACCACCAGCGATACACCCGGTCATGCCATGCGGGTTAAGGACCCTAGCCGCGCGCAAGGCGCCATTTTAGGCAAAGCCATGAGCCGATTAGACGAAGGTACAGGCTTGGTGCTGGTGTTGGTGACGCTGCAATAGCCGAGTCGAAATTGGACAACTTACCGGAACTCTATATGGACAGCACGAACGCTCATTCTTTGGCGGGAATCAGTTGTCTGATGCTTTCTCATGGCCCCAGATGTCCGACGCTGTCCGGAGGGTGGTTCTTCAGTCGGCTCTGGCTCGGTTTGCTCTGGGTCGCTTCGCTTAGTTCTTGGGACTCAACCAACGCGGGAACTCTGCGTCCGTACTATGAACGACGTCTGCCTGCTCCTCAACGCGAGACAGATTTTGTTAGCGACACCTATCGCATCGACTTCAGTAAAGCGCACATGCAGCCCTACGGCGTCATGGATCCCGTAAGGGAAGCCAATCGCCTCTTTGACAAACGGGCTGCGGCAGCCATTCGTGCCTCAACTGGAATTGATATTGGTGTCAATGTTTGGCCGCAAGGCCAGCCGTCGAATGGAGACCTCACCGAGATCAAATCCTACGGCGATGATGCGCCAACCATTTTCATTCCGGCAAAGAAGTGCCTGGCTGCAATGGCTTATGGTGACTATTTCCCAACCAGCCGTTGGAATGAACCGCTGCGAGAGATGGTTGCGCGGGCCATTCAATCCTCGAGCCCCGGATGGGCTGGAACTTTTGGCCCTGGAGTTGATGCGGCCACCGATCTCTTCGGAGACTTTCACCAAGGCAACTATGACATGACGCAAATGTTTCTCCTGCCAATCGTCTATCGGTATTACGACGAGTTGCCGCATGCGGTGAGGGAACATTTGATCATAGAAGTGCTGGCCCATGGGTTGGTTCACCGACCGAGAACCCCGGATCACTGGACTCACGGATGGCTGCCGGAGGATTGGAGCCGCGCTGGCTTCGTCAGCCCATTGGGAATTCACGTCCGAATCGGTGAGACAGAGAACCATATCCTTATGATTCTTACAGTGACGTATCTAACCAACCAGTTGCTCTATCAACGGAACCCCAACCCGGATTATGATAATCGCCGCAACGGAGACAATAAACGCCCGAGCTGCACCGCCCTAATCCTTTTTCTCCTCCAGCGGATGCTTCAAAACGACTTCTCTGAGTACAATGCAAAGAACTATCAGTCCGAGACTCGGATGGCCCTGCTCAATCTTTGCAGCTACGCTTACGATCACGAGGTTCGATTGGCTGCGCGAATGGTGCTGGATTATACATCTGCGCGCATTGCCGTCTCCAGCAGTGACCTGAGGCGTATGGTTCCTTTCCGGCGCAGAAATGAAGATCCCTATAGCAAACGACTTGCTGGTGGCGCTTTTATGGATGTTGGCCTTCTCGACTGGACATTGGGCGCCGACCCCATGCCTGAGTTTTTCGCGATGCAGACCGGCCATCTGAGGGCCTATGCCACACCCAATCACACGCTGAATCGGGACAACAACCCGGCGCGACCTTGGGGCTGGGCTATCGCTAGCAATGGGAATGAGGCCGTTTTTGAGGCCCTCAGCGATTACCGGCTGCCACCTTCAATCCATGATCTGTTTGTCAACGATACTCATCGCCGATTCTTTCAGAGACTTCACCGGCGCTCCGAGGGCGAGGAAAGCGATCACAATGCCGATAACATGGAGATCTACGCTGGTTCACCGAGTTACTTGATCACGGCGGGTGGCGCGCCTGGACCGTGGGCGATCGATCCGGGACCTGCGATCGTACAGATTTTCAGCTACAAGGAAGTGCAAAAGCAACTGGGTGTGGCGGTGACAACCTCGTTTATGCCAACCGGCCCAGGTCCAGGTCTTGCGACGCACGACAACGCCCGCGATCTGATTCAGCTCTCAAACTTTTCGGATGGGTTCTATGTCGAAGTCTTTGGTGAGGTTCGGCGCAACAGCCCTCCTGCCGCCAACTATGGTGTCGCCCCAGATTTCGCGTGCGGACACCGGATCCACTTACCCACCTCGTGGTTCAACGACCTGCCATCGGCGCCGACTATTGAACGGAGCGGCAAATTCCTCTTTGTGAACAAAGGCAGCTCCGCCAAGCGGAAAAGCAGTGGACCAGGCTTCTATCTCGCGATTTTTCGCGACGATGAGTTTGTTCAAGACGATGTGTTTGCCTGTCTTGAAGCCTTCGACACATGGCGTCATCCCGACGTGACCTTTGAGCAGTTCAAAAACCGCGTCAGGGCAAACAACCCAGGATTGAGCCTGCGATCGAATATCGAGACTCAGTATACGACTCTGAACGGCAATCGCCTGCAGTTCGTTATCTGGAACAAAGGCGAGCGAGATAACTTCGTCTACGGCGCGAAAGTTCTCAGGGTCGAGTATGGGGAAGGAGACCCGGAGGATCGATTTGGCGACGCTGGGAATATCACGGACCGCTTCCTCAACGGCACGATCCTGAACAGTCCGAGTATTGCGGTGGTGGAAGTCACAAATCCCGCTCTCAACACCAAGATCACTCTGGACATGAGCGATCCATGGCGGCCGAAACGAACTTCTGAAACTGGTTACGTGGAGCAAGCGGGCCCGGGTTCAGAAGTGTGGGTCGATTTCGATTGGACTGGGCCGAGTGAAGGCGACTTCTATCGTCCCTTCAAAAACCTAACGGACGCCTTTGCCGCCGTGGCTCATGGAGGCGTCGTCAAGATGGCACCTGGCTCGACCCGGGAATTGCCCGTCATACCCAGGAACAAGCGTTTTAAGATTGTGGCTCCCCTTGGCGGAGTCCGAATTGGAGCGCGCTAGACCTTGGATTCGATCTCTCCAATGAAACTGGCATTTCTTGCTGTCATCGACACCTTGGCCGCTGCTGGTTTTGAAGAATCGACCGTTGTCACACTCCGATCAGCCGACACAAACCCATCGCTTAATTCATTCCCGTGAATACCATTTTTAAGATCTCAGTGCTTTCGCTTGCCCTGGCGGTTTCGTGCGCTTCAGCGCAGGATTTCGCCATCCAGCCGATGGGTTTCTTCATTCTCGCCGACGCCAGCTCGGATGGAACTTTGGCTGTAGAAGGCAGCTTCGCACTGGGGGACGGCGCCGCGATGGGTGGTAGGAATTTCGAGCTCATCGGCAAGTTTCTCCAAGTTGTTCCGAGCACTTTGTTTGACTCGGGCGCAGGTCCCAATGAGGGAGAGCTGATCATGAACGGCAGCTTCGAAAATACCGAAGGGACGTTCGTGGGGGATGGCTTCGGGTTAATGCCACTCCCGCTCGACTCTGGCGCGATTCCGGGGTGGACCACGGCGACGGCTGAACTGGCATGGGTGGACGACGCCAACACACTGAGTGCGGCGACACCGTTCGGGACGCATTCACTCGATCTGACCGGATATCATGATAGCCTACCCTACGGCGGGATTAGCCAGACGATCGCGACCACAGCGGGAAAAAACTATCGCTTGTCCTTTGCTTTGGGATCCCAAGAGGACAATGCTGCGTACCGTGGGAAGAAGAATTTGACGGTGAGCATCGATTCCAGGAGCCAATCCTTCACCTTTGCGCCGTCGGGCGAGGGCAGTCAGTGGGGTATATTCACGTTGTATTTCAATGCGGATTCCACAGCCACGGCGCTGGCCTTCCACGGCAGTGATTCCATCGGCGGCGCCTATCTTGGTCTGGATAATATCTCTGTGGTTCACGTCGCGGAGATTCCTCGTGCCGCGATCCTCCGTGTTAGTCCGAGCGAAATGACTGTAAGATTTCCTGTCGAGCCAGGTGGCACTTACGCGGTTGAGACACGTGAAGACCTGGCACTCGGGGAGTGGCTGACTGTTCCAGACACCATCCATTCCAGCACTGGCGCATCGCTCGAAGTGAGTCTGCCATTCAGCGCTTCCGAGCCGCAGCGCTATTACCGGCTCCTGCAACTCCGTTGAAAGGGGCCGTCATTTCAACCTAGAGCTGGTTGCTTGGTTTGGGTGGGATTTGGTTTGCCGGGGTCGCGGTTCCATTCGTACCTTCCGGCCTTTATGGCTAAGGCGTTCAAGTATCGTTTTTGTGCAGGTCCATGGAACTGGAGTCCGGGGCAAGATCCCTACGGTCCCACTACCCGCGTAGATCCATCGTTTGATTGGAAACTCGATGAACTGAAGAGGATTGGGTTCGACGCGATGATGTTCCATGACGATGACGCTGTACCGAACATTGATTCCAAGACCTCCGCCCAAGTGCTAAAGGAAGCCAAGGAATTGAAAAAGCGTCTGGACGGGGAGGGGATTGTGGCTGAGATGGTGGCGCCGCGGCTTTGGTTTGCGCCTCAGACAATTGATGGCGGGTTTACCTCCAACAACAAGAAGGACCGTCAGTACGCCATTGATCGCTCCAAACAAACCATCGACATCGCGCGGGTGTTGGGTACGGACATCATGGTGATATGGCTGGCACGCGAAGGCACCTACATCCGTGAGTCCAAGAGTGGAAAGCGGAGCATGGAGTTGCTGGTGGAGGCGTTTGATGCGTTTCTGGCGCACGACAAAAAGATTCGGTTGGCGATCGAACCGAAGCCCAACGAACCCATGGACGTGGCCTATTTACCGACCATCGGGCATGCCTTGGCGATTGCACAACTCACTCGTGACCCGAAACGAGTTGGTTGCGTGATTGAATCCGCGCACGGGTTGCTCGCGGGTCTGGATCCGACGGATGAAATCGATTTTGCGATGTCATTTGGCAAGCTTTGGTCGCTCCATCTGAACGACCAAAATGGGTTGAAGTTTGACCAGGACAAACCGTTTGGTTCGAACAATCTACGTGTGGCCTTTAACCAAGTTCGGGCACTCGAACGGAATGGTTATGGACGCAACGGGGAATTCGTCTGCTTTGATGTCCATCCCTTCCGAACGACCACGCCCGACCATTGGAGTGCGCACTTGGAAAACTCACGGAATACGTTCATGCACCTCGTCGCGAAAGCGCGTTCCTTCGACGAAAAACAAGCAGCCAGCTTTATCGCCCAGCGCGATTACCAAGGTCTCGACCAGTTGGTGATCGAGCATTTGCTAGGCGTTTGAGTCTAGAATTAGACTGGTGATTTCACCGCGTGCGTCGAGTCCCCAAATGGGAGTCGGCGCACGTTTTGCCTTTTTGTACCGAGTGTCTCGAGTTGCGAAAGGCTGGCGGCTGGCGTTTCTAGGGCGAGGGGTTGACTCAACTCACGAACTCGAGTGGGGGTGCCGCGGGGATCAATCCGAGTCTCTGACTGCGATCCAAGAAGCGCCGGATGCTCTCGCGCCCTCTGTCCCCGTAATCCAGTGTCCAGTGATTGACGTACATGCCGACGAATCGGTCGGCCAGATCGTGACCCATGTCACGAGCATACTGAAGAGAGTGGGCAACCGCTTCCGTTCGGTTATCCAGGCTGAATTGGATACTCTCGGTCAGTATGCTGCTGATTCGGCTGCGAAGGGCTGGGGTATGGCGTTTGTGGATCACATTGCCGCCCAAGGGGAGTGGAAGACCGCCGTTTTCGATTCCCCACCAGACACCAAGGTCTTCACAGAGCACTAATCCCTCATTGCGGTAAGTGAGTTGACCTTCGTGGATGATCAAGCCGACTTCAGCCTGACCCGTTCGAACGGCGCTGAAGATCTGATCGAACGGCACGACAACAAAATTGAGTTCATGAGCGGGTTTTCCGAGCCAGAGTTGCAAGGCAAGGAAGGCGCTGGTCATGGTGCCGGGAACGGCGATGCGGCGCTTGGGGATTTCTTCTTTTGAGAAGGCATTTTTTGCGACCAACATGGGGCCATAACCATCGCCCATGCTGGCGCCACTGGGCAGGAGGGCATATTGATCGCTCACATGAGCATAGGCGTGGATGCTGATCGCGGACACATCCAGTTCCCCGCGAGTCGCCCGTTCGTTCAAGGTCTGGATGTCCTGGAGAATGTGTTCAAAATGCAGGCCTGGCGTGGCGATGTGTCCCTTGGCCAATCCATAGAACATGAAGGCATCGTCTGGGTCGGGCGAATGCCCGAGAGTGATGGTCTGCGTCTGCACCGACGCAGCTTAACTGGTTTCGGAGCTCTCGTCACCTCGGAGTCACGTTTCAACGTGTGTTTGAGAGGGTGGGCGCTATTTTCTCTTTTGAGCGCGGCGTTTGGCTTCGAGCAGTCGGCTGGTTGTCCCGGCGGATGCGCCAGTCGGCCCAGATTCCTTGGAGCCCTCGGATGCGGATTCTGAGGTTGTCCGATTCCGTGGGAGCGACGGGAGTGGCGTATCGCCGGGGACGACAACGGGTTGTCCTTTGGGACGAAAAAGATCCGGATTGGCCGCGGGAGATTGGGGGGCGTTGGTGGTGGGTTGAGGGCGATCCTGCCAAACTTGATCGCGACGGGCGAGGAGTGCGCCGAGGGATTCCTCGGACCGTTGACCTTTGGCCCTGTCACCGAACCCCATCCAGACCTTGGCGCGCACCCACCAGCGACCCCATTCCTCACGGTCGATATCCACGCGGCGAACGCCGACATCGAGTACGAACAGGAAGACCATGCATTTCAGAAGTGAATCCCAAATATCCTGGGGCTGAAAGGTCTTCTTGCGGCCTTTCAGGAATGGGTTGTCGGCGTCGCTTAGCATTCGACCGCCGGTAGCCTCCGCGACTCGATTCAGCAGATTGTGGTTTGGTTCGGTGTCATTAAATTCGGGGGAATAATTGACACTGGCACCGAGAATTTGAGACCCCCGCAGGTCTCCGTAGTTATCTAAATCCTGAAGGTTCAGCAGGTAGGCGCCGACTTCTTTGGTGTCGAAACGGGCTTCGTAACGGCCCGGCCCGGTTTGTTCCAGGATGACTTCCTGGCGGCGGCCTGTTGGGCTGGCGACCACCGTCCTCAGCTTGAGGAAGTTCCGGAAGTTGCCGTCCGCATCAAGCGCTTCCACGCTGATGACGCCCTGTCCATTTTCGACACTGACCTGAGTATTGAAATCGGCCGTATCGATCCGGCGCAGCGCCCAATTACCTACCTGCGACCAGAACTGTTGGTAGCGCCCCCAGGTGATCCAGTCTTTTGCCCACTTGGATTTGGCGTCGCTGGTGAATGCGACGGTTCGTCCGAGGCCAAACTGCCAATGGGCGAGAACGGGATCACCTTTTTCGCTCAATAAAGGGACTTCAGCCCGAGGTTTGGCGGTGGAAGCCACGTAGCCGCGAAGGATAGGATATTCTCCACTGCCAATACCGCGGATCAACTCAGACGCAGCGGAGACTTGCGGTTTGAAGGGTTCCTCAAAGATGGCGGATTTGAGAATGACCGCGGCTTCCTTGATGAAAATTTGCGGGAGATTGGCAGGAGATTGGATGTCGTAGAAACGGCCGTTCCCAAGCTCTGCAATGCGAATCATGGTATCGGGATTCACGTGGCCGCCAATCATGACCGTGCTGACGGTGATGCGGGCGGCACGAATCTCGTTCATGAGGGCGGCACCGGGTGCCCCAGGATCGCCATCGCTGAAGACGATCATGTGTTTGAGATTGGCAGTGGAGGCCTTGAGGGCCTCGAAAACTCGCTGCATGGGACCGCCAAAATCGGGCATATCGCCCTGGTTCATTCCGGAAATCGCCGTGGCGATCTTTCGCTTGTCTCCGACCTTTTGGAGTTCCACGACCCAACGCTCGGTCCCATCCCATTCAATGACCCCGAGTTCATCCTGGGGTCCGAGAGCTTCGAGGGCGGCAAGCGCGATTTCACGGGACACCTGATTTCCGTTATTGAATTCCATTCCGTGCATGACCATTCCCAGAGCGCCGTTTGGAAGCACCTTTTTGGAGCTCAGTTCCATATCAACCGGAAGGATGGCTTCGAGTGGGGTGTTGCGATAGCTGCCGGCGGCGTAGGAATCGTCGCCGCCGATGCAAACCAGACCGACTCCAAAATCTCTGACGGCACTCTCAAGCAGGCGCATGCGATCCATCCCCAACATTCCGGCGTTTACATTGCTGAGGAAGACCGCGTCAAAACTCTGGATCTCCGCCAGGGTGCTTGGCGCCGAACGATCATCCATAATCTTCACATCGAGTTTTCCATCGCGCAACGCCCGGACCAGGCTTTGGTCTTGGTCGGGGGCTGCGCTGATGATGAGGATTCTGGGATCTCCCCGGACACTCACAAAGCTGCTGGCCTTGTTGTTTTGAGCAATGGTATCGCCCGTGGTTTCGATTTGGACGTCGTAGCGATAGAAGTCGGGGTTTTCTAGAGTTTGAGGGAATGTGAACAGATTCTTTCCGGCTTCGAGTTGGACGGTGCGTTCCCCGAGGAGTTGGTCGTTTCGGAAGAGGCGCACTTTCGCTGACTGAGCTTTGTCGGAGTTGGCAAAAATCTTCGCCTCGAAGGTTTGTCCCTTCTTGATTTGAGCTGGCAGCCCGACTTTTTGAACGGACACATCGCCGCTACGTTGGACGCCGAGAGGATAGGCATCCAGGGTGACCTCCAGCGGTTTGGCCGCAAAGGCGGCGGCCACGGCGTCGCCGACGTTCTGGTTGCCATCGGAAAATAGGACAATTTTCTTCTGGCCACTTTCTGGGAAAGCCGCCGTGGCGAGGCGGATAGCGCCCGCGATATCGCTACGTTCCGAGTTGACGACGGCTTGAATTTTTTCGGCTTCAGCGGTGGTCGTGGCGGTGGATTCCAAGGCGGCGTCGCTGCCGAAGATGAGAAAACCCGCTTTGTCTTTCTTATGTTTGTTTTTGGCCCAGAGGTTGGCGAGTTCTCGGGCGTCCTCCTGTTGTCTTGAAGGGACTGAATCGGATCGATCCAGGACGAATAGGACATTCATACCTTCCTGGGGCCGTTTCCACTGGGCACCGGCGATGGCGAGCATCAGCGAGGTGAGAACCACGATTCGGATGGAAGCGGACACCCAGCGCCGCCATGGATTGAGAGATGCGTCTGAGCGCCAAGCCAGCCAAAGGGTCCAAGCCGCTGTGGGTAACAGCAGCCACAACCAGATGGCATGGGTGAATTGGAAGTTCATCCTTTCAGGAGCAGTGCCCTGTGGGTGAGCCGAATTCTACGAGTGAACGTTGTGTATGGGAAGCCGGGGTTTAAGGGGATGCTCATGGATTCCCATTCAACGTACGGTTTACGACAGCTAGCGCCCGAGTGGAGGGCTTTCGAAGCAGCTTTTGTATTCGATGATTTTGAGAGTCGGCAACGTACAGGTTTCCCTGAGAATCCAAGCATATGGACCAGGGATTGAAAAACTCCCCGGGCGCACGGCCCGCGTGCCCCAGGATTTCCAGGAGTTGATCCCTGGCGTCGAATACGGAAATACGGCTATTGCCAAATTCGCAGACAAACTGGGCTCCTGACGGCTCCACTTTGATATCGTACGGATAGCTGATACTGCCCGGGTTCGAACCGGCGTGGCCGTGACTCCGGAGGAACTTTCCATTGGCATCGAATACCTGGATTCGGTGGTTGCAGGAATCGGCAACAAAGATCTGATCCGCCGGGCCAACACACAATCCTTCCGCTCGATTGAACTCACCATAAGCGGTGCCTGGAAGTCCCCAGATGGAAGTAGCGGGAACTCCTGGCTGCGCCCGATTCGTGGAAGGTCTGGCATCCGGGCGGAATCGCTGAACTCGTTCGAGCAGCGTATATTCGCTTAGGTAGAAATCTCCGATGGAACTCTGCGCCACGGCTCGCGGCAGAATGAACTCTCCGCTGTTGGTACCCTTGCGTCCCCATTGAGTGATCAAAGTTCCGTCAGGCCTGAAGTGATTGACCCGCTGGTAATGAGGTTCGAGCACGACGATATTGCCTTCCTGGTCCAGGCACATGCCTTTGGGTTTTCCCAGATCTGTTTGGGGCAGTTGCCATTGAAGGAGAAACGCGCCGTCGGGGGAAAACTTCTGAATGCGGCCGGTCATATCCGCGACGTAAAGGTTGTCTTCGCGGTCGCAAACCAATGAACGTGGTTTTGAGAATTGGCCGGGAGCCACGCCTCGAGTGCCGAGGATCTGCACTGCCGAAAACCAGTGGGAATCTAGTGGCGTTGTGCCTGGCGGAAGCTGCGGAGAACAACCCATCTGCATTCCAGCCATCAACCAGCCGATGCCGCCAAATACCATGACCCGAGTCACCGTGCCGGGACTGAAAACCCACGGGGTCCGAATCCAGTTCCAGATCGCGACGGCAACTCCTGGAAGAATGGCTAGAAGGATCATAGCCAAACAGAGGGCGTTCACTTGAGTGCTGTGGCCGTAATGGAGGAAGTTAAAGATCCTCAGGGCCAAAGTTTGTCCCCCGGGGGGTTGGATGAGGACGGCAGTTTCGACGTCCCACAGGCTCAACAAGAAGATCGCGTAAGCTGCCGCAGCCGTGGTCGGCGCTATTTGAGGCCAGATACCATGGCGAAATTGGACATAGCGTGAGGCTCCTTCGAGTATTAATTGATCTTGGAGCGACTGGTCCAGATGGGATCTGGCGCTCTGAATGGCGGCCCAAGTGGGGGCCAAGTATCGGATGGCGAAGGCCAAAACGATGATCGCCGGGCTCTGGTAGAGCCAGAAAAAGCCGGGCCTATTGCAGGTCCAAATCAATGCCAGTCCGGTGAGAACCCCGGGCAGTAGGAAGGGCAGCCAAGCCAGCGTGGCCGCGCCCCGAGTGGTGGATGGCTTCCAACTCGACCCAGTCCACGCCACCGTGACTGCCAACAGTGTCGCGGCGATTGCCGTGAGGAGTGACATGCCGGTGACACCTAGGTTTGCCGTCCAGGCATCCGCAAACTCCTGCCAAGTCCGTCGATTGCCCAGGAGTCGGGTGATCGGAATGAGGATACTGACCCAACCGATAATTCCAAATGCGAACCAGGCGAGTGGGCACCACCCTTGCAACTGGCGGCGCAAGGCAGTTGAAGGAAACTGGACGTTCCATCTCGGCCACGAAATTGGCCGGGAACGCATTGCATATAAGATGCCAACGGCCAGAACCAGCAGCGGGAGCAGGCATTTCAAGGCCTGGGTGGCATCACCAGTGGTATTAAACCGAATCCAGAATTCCTCGGTAAAAACTCGAACCTGGAACAACGTGGGGATGGTGAAATTAGACAATCCGAGAGCGAGTACCATGAGAGCGGATTGAAGCAATGCCGGTCGGGCTACAGGAAACAGCAGGTGGTAAATCAACTTTCGACCGACCAGTTGGGGTGTCAGCTCCAGATGGGCCGACTGAATTGTGTGCCAGGCTGAAGTGGTGAACAGAAATGGGATGGGCCAGTACATCAATCCAAGCACCAGTGCCGTGACGGGTCTCATGGCAGGAACCGAAGCCTCTGCCCCCAAGCGCGCCCGCCATTCCGACGTCAATTCCAACCAGACATTGGCGATCAAAAACGGCGGTAGCGCCAGCGCTGCGGCTGCTGTGAGATAAGTCGCTGTGCGCATCCAGGCTGGCGACGAGACTGCGGCAAGAGCAACCAGAAAGCCCAGTCCAACAGCCAAGACGGTGGCCCCCATCCCCACCCACACGGAATTGGTAATCAGTTCCATCATTTCCGAAACCAGTTCATGAGCTGGGAATTGGCAGCGTCCATATCTCGGAGAACCACATCCCAATTTGGACGAAGACCAAGGTGTTTCGTTTCGTTCCGAGGTGACTCCAGAGCTCCCAGAGCGATGAGTTGCTGCTCGACGGGTTTGGAAAGCAGGTGCTGCAAAAGTCGATTGGCCCCGATGGGATTCGGTGCTCCTGCCACTATGGCAACGGTGTTCGGAAGGTAAAGGGTCTCTGACATTAGGGGCAAACTTTCTACTGCCAACCCTTGCCGTTGAGCGGCAGTCAGATCGTCCGAATCGGTCATTCCAACCAGGGCTTCTCCACGTGCAACTCGCTGGACGACCTGCGAATTACCTTCTTCCAGAAACGGTTGGTTAGCGATCAGAGCACGGCACCAGACCACCCAGTTGGATTCGCCCCAATGAGGTCGCAATGCCAGCAGATGCGTGGCGGTGGACCCAAAAAGCGGGAAGGCCATTGAAAGCCTCCCGAAAAACGCTTGATTGGTCAGATCCGCCCACGATCGAATCGTGGCGAGCGAGGAATTCATCGGACCTCGACGAATGACCAAAAGCCTGCGCCGCTGCCCAAATACCCCAAAATGCGGTTCGGTCATCAAGACGCCGTTGGCTATCAATTGGCGTGTACGCAGTTCTTCATTTCCCCAGAAGACATCGGCGTTGGGATGCCGCCGTTCCGCCATGAGGCGATTCACCAGTCCAACGGTCTTGATGGCTTCGCTATCATAGACTGGCTTGACCGGGATGCCGGTTTGTTGCGTGAAATCGGCCAGAATGGATTCGGCGTAGACTTGGTCTTGGGCACAGTAGACAACCACGGGCTTGGAATCGGGGTTGCCACATCCGAAGCCGCCAAGCCAAGCGATTCCGAGGATCCAGGCAATCCAGGAAAACCGAACTCTAAGAACCCAGAACATGGCCTGCCCGCAACGCATTATTTGTTTTATGCTGAACCATTATTGTCTTCAGACAAGGCTTCGTTCATAGTCCTGCACGAGCCCCAGGGCAGTTTCAAGAAAAGTGGTTTGGCCGGATTGGTTGAAGGATGGACCCGCGGAAGAACAATAGGCAGGCGGGATATTGAGAACTCGGCTGATTTTTCACAATGGCCACGCTTGAAAGTAAGCGCATGGCTTCTT
>SXGU01055034.1_pt1 | contig 49437 bp, 50 predicted proteins | sample 3174531 | NCBI WGS metagenome assembly SXGU01 (sample SAMN11356863, study PRJNA531348) | freshwater metagenome | isolation source: freshwater sample F1-140 | place: China: Fuxian Lake, Yuxi | collected 2017-12-25 | reverse complement strand
GACAATAAATTTTGCTTTTAGCGCAGAGAATTTTTTTAAGTACAAGGAATAACTCAATAAAATTATTGAGGCCTATCCCCTGCGATAAGCCGCAGATAATTTTTTGAGTTATGACGATGGAATTATAAAAATTAACAAGCTAAAACAAATATTTATTGTCGAACTCGCGTTTATAGTTTTAAAAAGCTAATAACTTTCTTAGAGATTTGATCAAAGGCTACTCCTTCATCAGAATTTGGATTTGCTTCTACAATAGGAATTCCTGATTCTGATGAAATACTAACTTGAGTATGAAAAGGGATTGTTCCAATTTTTTGTATTTTTTTTGAATCAAGATAACTTTCCAAATCACCTTTTGGAAAAAGTTGTATTTTTTCACCGTTTATAGGATTTAGCATATAACTCATATTTTCTACTAAACCAATAATAGGGATTTTAACTTTATCAAACATATCGATTGCTTTTTTAACATCGGTAAGTGCTATATTTTGAGGTGTAGACACCATGACAGCTCCAGAAATTGGTATTTTTTGAGCCATTGTTAGTTGTACATCTCCTGTCCCTGGTGGAAGATCAATGACTAAAATATCTAAATCACCCCATTCAACATCTTTAAAAAATTGATCCATTGCTTTGAATAACATAGGACCTCTCCAAATAAGTGCTGCATTCTCATCTACTAAAAATCCAATGCTCATAATTTTTAATCCAAATTTAACCAAAGGTTGAATTTTTCCATCTGCACTAAAACTTAATTTTTGCTGATTAGCACCCAGCATCCTAGGTATACTAGGGCCATATATATCTGCATCTAGAAGGCCAACTTTAGCATGTTGACTTAATGCTAGAGCCAAATTCGTAGCAACAGTTGATTTACCAACGCCCCCCTTACCTGATGATACCGCAATAATATGTTTAACATTTGGAATTTGTTTTTGTTGTTCAAAGGGATTCATACCTGCCATTGGATTCTCCTATTCTATAGACATTTTATTTACTAGAAGACTTAAGTTATTTAATCAATAAAGTTTTTAATTATTTTTAAATTTTCAATTAAAAACACAACTAAAAGTTAGTATTTTCATTAAAAATACTAATGAATGCTTGATATATTAATTAATTAAACGTCTAATTAAAATATTGTGATTGATCAGAACCAGTTTTTATATTTTAATTTATTTGTAGCAATAGTTTTAATATTATTTTTTTATTTTGGTCGAAGATCCAAAAATCAGAATATAAAAACTAATTTAAAGGTGTTGAGTTCTGGTAAAAAAAAAATTACATCTAATAAATTAAACTCTAAATTTGATAATAAAAATATTAATAACAAAAATAATAATAATTCAGACTTAGCTTTTTCATCAAAAAAAGTTACACCAGAGACCTTAATAAATAAAGAAGAAGAAAATAGTATTCAAATGAAATCGTTAAATGTAATCTTTATGTATAACGGTCACTCATGGGATGCTTATGAGGTTTTAGGTGTTAAACCAGGAGCTTCAATTTTAGAGATTAAAAGAAAATTCGAAGAGGCTATCTCAAAAGTAGATCCTAAATCTCAAGAATTTTATAAAATGGCATTAAGTTCTATTTTAGAAGTAATTAAAAAAGAAAATAGTTAATTAAGATACTTTTTTAATAAAAACATCTTTCATTAAATCACTATTTAAAAAATCAATATAATTTTCCCAATCTTTATTGGCATCTATAATTTTACATCCCACTAAAGATTTTTCTTTTTCATCATGAATGGGTTCAATTTTAAGTTCAACAAACCTGTTAAAACCGATTTTCATTTTAAGTCGTAATTGAGATTCATTTTTTAATATCATTTTTTCTAAACTATCATTGACTTGAATAGATAGCCCTTCTTTAGAAACATCCAGAATATGTGATGAATTATGATATTGCCACTTGTGGTGTTGTAACAAACCTCTATTTAAAACATCGTGTCTTAAATTTTTTCTTGGTAATTTTATATCTTCGGTTATATTAAAATATTTTTTTAGTGGTTCAAAAAAAGGTGTCATGTAATAGAAGTGTAATAGTTTGTATTTTTCAGAAGAACTTATTTCGTTGAGAATTGAAGGAACTCGTATGAAAAAGTGATCGAGCATTTCAGTATTAAGAACAGGATCATGATCTTTAAAGAAAATTCTATTTGGAAAAATAAATTTATTTTCTTTAAAGATATCAAAAAAATAACTTAAGTTAGCTTCTTTGTTTTTACCTAAATATTTTTCATGCCATGTTAGGTGTAATTTAGGTAAATATCCAATTCGAAATATAGAATTTGAATCAAGTTCTTCTTTGTGAAATTGTTTTTCAAATGAATCAAAGTATAAAATTTCGTCTAAAAAAACTTTCATAGATCTTGGGGCTCTAAATATTACTGAGTCGGAGTTCATAAAATTTTCAACATAGTTAAAAAGGTACTTCATCATTGAAAATAAATACCTTCCACTTTCTTTTTGATAATCAGGGGCTAGTGCAAACGATGTGATTTCAGTAATTCTTTGATGTCGACGAAAAGTTGAGAGGTCCATAAATTGATCCATTGGTAAACCAAATGAACTATCTTTTATAACAGACATCGTTCCACATACCTCATTGTTTTTAACAAAAATAATTACCGAGGTTGAGGGGAGAGCATGGTATAGGGTTAAATTTAAGCCCTCGTGACTAAAATATTTAAATAATTTAAAAGCACTCTCTAGTTCTTCTTTAGTTTCGGCAATTTTTATTATAAAAGGATCATAGGGGTTAGGGACTAGGTTGAGTTGACTTCTTGCTACAGTGCCAAGTAGAGAAGAAGGTAATAAATTTGAGAAAACGTCTTTCATAGCATCCTCACTATTTTAACTATTTATAAATAGAAATCTCGAATTGATAAGCGATAAATAATGCAATATAAGTATTATAAATCAGTTTATATGAATAAAATAAAAGAAAATGAAAAGTTCTTATATTGAGACGATTGTTTATTTTATTGAAAAAATATTTGACAAAATTTTAAAAAATTTAAGTCTAGTATGAGGGAAAAATGAATTTTTGGTTAATGAAATCTGAGCCTGAGGTCTATTCAATAGATAACTTGTTTAAAGATAAATTCACTTTATGGGAAGGTGTAAGAAACTATCAGGCAAGAAATTTTATGATGAACTCAATGGCAGTGGGTGATTTAGTTTTATTTTATCATTCAAATGCTAACCCATCTGGTATTGCAGGGCTTGCAAAAGTAAGTCGGACAAAATTAATAGATCAAACTCAATTTAATTCAAAAAGTGAATACTTCGATCCAAAAGCTGGGGTAGATCATCCAAGATGGTTTTGCGTTGAGGTTGAGTATTTATTAAAATTAAAATCAGTTATTACGCTTGATGATTTGCGTGCCCATACTTCCCTTTTAAAAATGGGAGTTTTGCAAAAGGGGCAAAGACTTTCAGTGATGCCCGTTGCATTAAATGAATTTGAATATATTTATAAAAATTGGATTTCACCTACAAAAAGTAGAGACAATTTTGATAGCCTGAATATCTAAAGCTGTAAAAAATAATTCTTGCCATTTTAGTTTAACTTAATTAGCTTCTATTTAAGTTATAATTGGTCTGTTGGCGCAGTTGGTAGCGCGTTCCCTTGACATGGGAGAGGTCGCAGATTCGAGTTCTGCACAGACCACCAATTTTGTCGGTAGACGAACGCACTAACAACTTTTGATCTTCCTTCTAACTATTTAAATAAATTGATATCAAGAATATTTTTCAGATGCTTTTTCATTTTAGCTTGCTACCTTAAGTTCAAATGGTAATTAGCTTTTAAATTATTATAAATAAATACCAGTTAGACTTTTAAAATCTTTTAGAGATTCAACTTTCAACTTGCAGGATTCTTCATTTTCAGTAACTTTAACTACAAAAACAGTCAAATTTAACATAAACTCATTTTGTGTATTACCTGTAGCAAAATTCTTTTCAAATTGCTCAACTGTTAATTTGCATTTTCCATTTTCTTCTTTATATTCTGTATATTCAGTACTATTACCTTTTTTAGGAATACTTTTTAAAAAGGACAAGCATTTTTTTTGATCTTCAGTGCATATTTCAATGGTACTTTGATTTCGAGTTAAAGAAAAACCAAAGGATTGGCTATACGCCGTATAAGCTGTATCAGCTTGAGAAAATAAAGTTATAAATGGTATAATTGCAATCATAAAAACTATTTTAGTCATAAAAACTCCTTCATATAAATAATGGATACAGTTCCAAATTTGGTGGGATTAATTTCCCCTATTGTCCAAAGAGATGAATCTGATTTAATAGGTATATCTTAAATTGGAGAATTAATAAACTGTAGAGTTTTGTACAAACAAACAATAAATGTTACTTGATTAAATTTACATTTAATTCAATAAGTTAATATAACATTGTAATTAAAATTATAATAAAAGATATTCCTTTTTAGATTAAATTAAGTTTTAATATTTATAATTTTGGTCTCTTAGTTTATTGGAGATGTTTAATGAATTACTCCGTATAAAAAACCAAATTTAAGTTTGAGTTTTTCTATTAATTGATTAATGTTTTTTATTTGAAAGGGTTATTTATGAAATTGATTTTAAAAAATAAAAATAATGTTTTGAAACAAGTTCTAAAATCTACAATTCACGTTTTGTGTTTCTCTTTGATTTTAAATTGTATTTATTCAGTACAAGTTTTAGCCGCTAAATCTGTAACGAGTAATAATAAAAAGACAATAACGGTTAAAGAATCGATTATTGATATTCAAGGAAAAACATTTCGTAAAATTGAATATAAAAATGAAGCCTATTTTTTAGAGTTAACTGAAGGATCACAAAATAATGAATCAAATTTAAGAGTTCTTTGTCAAAAAAATATAAGTCAACCAGAAATTCCAGGACTTGTGAAGGTTGGAGTTCAAACAACAAAAAGAAGTCACTTCTTTATTGAAGGACTTAAGCAAAGTTGTAGTGAAGTTCTTGGTGGAGTCAGAAAAGAAATTCTAGTTGATCCTCGCTTGCGCGTGGGTTTTCAATATGACTTTAAAACTGAAGAAGATTATTTGAAGAGTGCCAATTCAAAAAATGAACTTTTTAAGACTATGAAACTTTTGGTGACTCCAATTGACGGAGTTGTCTTTAAAGCCGATTGGTAATAATTAAAATTACCTTAGAGTTATAATTTAATTATGAAAATATTAGTAAGATTATTTTCAAGCTATTCAATTATAGGTTTAATTTTAGCGATATCTTTAATTATTATTTCTACTGATCATTTAAATAAAAAAACAAAATTTAACGAAATTAAATTTCAAGCCTCTTTATATGTTCCACCTCAAAAAATAGAAAAATTTACTTTTGGATTTCAAGAACTCATTGCAGATGTCCTTTGGATTCAATTTATTCAAAAATTAAGTATTTGTTCAAACAATATAAAAATTTGTACATTATCTGATAAATTGGGAGAGATGTTATTACGTATTACAGAATTGAGTCCCAGGTTTAGAATGCCTTATGCCCTTGGACCCCTTATGTTAACTTTTTTGTTGGATGAAAAAAAGTACTCACAAATGATTTTAACTAAGGCAGAACTGTATTTTCCTAATGATTGGACAATTTTTTATCGAGGAGCCACTATTTTATTATATGATATAGGTGATAAAAAAAAAGCCGCTTTGTACTTCGATAAAGCAGCAAGACTAGGAGCTCCTCAATGGGTCTTTGCTTTAGCTGCAAAACTTTATTCAGAGGAAGGGATGGTCGTCGAACAACAAAACTTAATTCAAACTTTAGATGAAATAAAACTACCTGAGGAAATAAAACACCGAATTTTACTAAGACTTAAAAGTTCAAAATTAAAAGATTCAAACTAAATATATTCTATTTGTAAATTTATTTTTATTTCAGGATTAATACTCATTTGTACGGGGCAGGTTCGAGCTATTTCTTCCACTTTAGGACGATCTTCTAATTTAATTAGTGAACTCATTTTTAGATACACATCAATTTGGTTCACTCGTCTAGGATTGGTCGACATTTGTTTTTTTATCTTACAACTACTTCCCTGAATTAAAATATTAAGGGGCTCGAGTTGAATTCCCATAATAGTCAACATGCAAGCGCCAAGTGAAGCACTCATAAGGTCTGTGGGAGAAAAGCTTTCTCCTTTACCAAAGTTATCTGTTGGAGCATCAGTAATTATTTTAGTCCCTGAACTCTTATGTGTTAACTCGCATCTTTTGTGTCCTAAATAATTAACTTCCATTTCACTCATCGTAGCCCCTCTAATTTATTACTTTTATATACTTAAAATAAATCGTGTTAATTTCAGTAAATCAAGTTTTATCACTTAAATTAATTTAAATCATTTTAATTTATTTCAATTAATAAATACAAGAGGCTTGATAAAAATACTAAGTAAATATGAAATTAATTACTTATGATTCAATACAGTTTACTTATGAGAACTTAATTTTATCCTTAATCATTGGTAGTTGTTATTGCAAGTGTGGAGAAGGGGGGGGGAACAAATTATGTCACTTGAGTGTCTAATCAATATCTAGTGGTTTTGCTTTATTTCGATATAATACGATTTGAACGATGGAATGATTTTAGCATTAGATTCACATAAAAGGGAATTAGATAAAAAAAGATTTTTTGTAAAAAAATAAATTAGATACTAAATAAAAACAACAAGAGGAGATAAAATGAAATTTCTAGTTTTAATTGCAAGTGTGTTAGTATTCCAGTCGGCAGCCTTCGCTGATCAGTGTGCATGGAATGATGTTAAATATGCTTCTGCTGCGAAAAAATTATTTTTCCAGCCGGGTAGTAATGGTCAACCGTCCTATCGTGATGTTATTTTTTGGTGTCAAAATTGTGGTGAAAAAAAACCTAGTACAAAGTTTCATATCACTGATGTCAAAACTTCAAAAGCCCAGATGAATGGTAAAACGTTTGATTACCGTGTTGTGAAGGTAAAAGCAGAATACTTAGTTGATAAAGATGGAACAGAGATTGATTTAGCATATACTTATGTTCGAACTGGACCAAAAACATTCACCAATTTAGCTCACTTAGTTGGGTGTCCTTCAGAGGGTGCTATCAGTCATATTGAAACCTTTAGTGGAAAAGATAGTGCTAAAAAGGTTGGTTATTCATATGACTTAAATGGAATTCGAAAGGATCTAAATACTGCAAATTCAATTAAATACAATGCTGGGACGGTTTTGGTTCCAACTAGTATGTCAGTTGATAGTTCAAATTCTGTTGATGTACCTGACGAGGACGAAGCTAGTGCAAGCTCAGCAGCCGCTGCGGGTTAATTTTATTATTGTAATTTAATATTTATGTCCGCAAGGAGTATATTGTAATTGAAAGTTCGAAGTTAAAGTAAAAATTTGACTTCGAACTTGCACGTTATCAAGACTATCATCACTTTTGTGGAGTATTTTTTAATGTGTTATACATTTTAGGTATGTAAATTGGATGAATTATATTTTTAAAGTTATGAGGATTCTATGCGAAATGTTTTTTTGAATATTTTTTTATTTTCATCTCTATTAACATTTTCAACTAATGTATTTAGTTTAGATTTAATTGAAATTTTAGGAAAAAAAGAAGTTCGTCGGGGAAATGAATTTTGTTCAGTACAATTATCTGCAAGTCCACATTCACCCTTGGGTGTAATTAAAATTAATTCACAAATTACTGATACTGAGAATCCTGATAAAATTTTAGAGTCCAATGAATTAATATCATCTTTTATTAAAGATGATATAATTAGGAAGTTAAATCAGATTGCCAGTAAAAAAGGTATTAATAATAGTAATGACAAGGGTGATGGTAATCATAATATTAATCAGCCAGCATCTAGTTTAGAAAACACAAGATCTGATGTGGTTTCTATTTTATATGCCACCATAAGTGAAAAAGATGAAATTGTCTTAGAAATTAAAAATTCAGAAATTAAAAAGGCTTCGATTAAAAAAAATTTCGCAGGAAAATTTAAACCAGATTTTATTAAATGCGAAATAAGTTTAGATTAAGTCTGGTGTTTTTATTAAACGACCAGACTCTTAATCAGTACTTTTAATTAAAAGGCTTCATCAAAACTTACAGACCCAGTAATACCTGTTTGATAAGCGGAAACACGTCTTTCAAAGAAGTTTGCAAGCTCTTGCATATCTTGTAATTCCATAAATGGAAATGGATTTTTAGAATGATAGCGAGCAGGGATATGTAAGCTTTCTAGTCTTTGATCGGCAACAAATTGTAAATACTGTCTCATATCTTTGATAGAAAGCCCAGCAACACCAAATTCTAATATATCTTCCGCAAAACTCATTTCACACTCAATGGCTTCATCAATCATTTGCGCAACCATTTCGTTCATCTGTGAGTCAAATAATTGTGGTTCTTCTTGACGAGCTGTTTTAATAACTTCAAGAGCAAATTCGATGTGCATGCTCTCATCTCTGAAAACCCAATTGGTTCCAGTGGCAAGACCAGCTAATAATCCTTTTGATCTTAAGAAATACACATAAGCAAAGGCTGCAAAGAAAAACAAACCTTCGATACACGTTGCAAAGCAAATCATATTCATCACAAATTTACGACGATCTTCAATTGTTTCAATGCGGTCCATTTGATTGATAGAGTCCATCCACTTAAAACAGAAGTCTGCTTTTCTTTTTATGGAAGGAATATTTTCTATGGCATCAAATGCTTTTGCTCTTTCGTCAGGGTGAGGAATATAAGTATCAAGTAGAGTTAAATAAAATTGCACATGAAGTGCTTCTTCAAATAATTGTCGTGAAAGATACAGTCGTGCTTCAGGAGCGTTGATGTGCTTATATAAATTTAAAACTAAATTGTTACCGACTATAGAATCACCTGTAGCAAAAAACGCAACCAAGCGATTTATAAGATGTCTTTCGCTGGGTGAAAGTTTAGTGTTTAAATCAACTAGATCTGTTGAAAAATCTACTTCTTCAACAGTCCACGTATTTTTAATTCCATTTTTATACATTTCATAAAAAACAGGATACTTCATAGGCCTTAGTGTAAGATCAAATCCTGGTGATAATAATATATGTTTTTTCATGTTGATTCTCCGTTATTGACAAGCTTCACAAGCTTCTGGGTTTTCAAGGCTGCATGCAATTGCTTCGCTGTCGGTGTATACTTTTGCAGGGTCATCTGCAGATATTGCATTTGTTGTGTTGTTCTTTTTCGTTGTGGTTTTCGAGATTGAAGTTGCTGGTCTTGATCTCAAGTAATAAGTTGTTTTTATTCCTTGCTTCCAAGCATACATATACATCGAAGACAATTTACCAATAGTTGGGCTTTCTAAGAAAAGATTTAAACTTTGGCTTTGGTCAATATAAGGTCCTCGCCTTGCAGCCATATCAATCAATGCTTTCATTGGAACTTCCCAAACCGTTCTGAAAAGTTCTTTCAATTGAGGAGGGATGGCTGTGATATTTTGAATTGATCCTTCTGCAATTTTAATTTCATTGCGGATTTCTTCATTCCAAAGACCTAATGATTTTAACTCAGAGACTAAGTAACGATTAATTTGTAAAAATTCACCCGATAAGGTTTCTCTTTTAAATAAATTTGATATTTGCGGTTCAATCGCTTCACAGCAGCCAACAAGTGTTGCAATAGTGGCTGTTGGTGCAATAGCAATCATCAATGAATTACGGACGCCATATTTTGCAATTTTTTCTTTGAGTTTGCTCCAGCGCTCTGGTTGTGAAGGTGTCACATTCCAAAGATCAAATTGAAGTTGTCCTTGTGCAATTCTTGTTTTTTCGTAGTTCTCATGGGGACCTATTTTTTCTGCGATATCACAACTTGTGCTTAGTGCATGAAAGTAAACATCCTCTTGAATACGAGTTGAAAGTGCTTGGGCTTCTTCAGAATCAAATGGCAACTTTAATTGAAAAAACACATCTTGTAATCCCATTAAACCAAGACCCACAGGTCTCCATTTACGGTTTGAGTGTTCAGCTTGTGGAATTGGATAAAAATTAATATCGACCACACGATCTAAATATTTAACTGCGGTTCTTACAGTGCGGCCTAATTTATCAAAGTCAAATTGACCATTAGTAATATGACGAGAAAGATTAACCGATCCTAAATTGCAAACAGCAGTTTCTTTATTATCTGTAACCTCTAAAATTTCTGTGCATAGATTTGAAAGATGAACTGTACCGCCACCGTTTCCTGTTTGGTTGCATTTTAAATTTGATGCATCTTTAAAAGTCATCCAGCCATTACCCGTTTGCGCAAGGGTTTTCATCATTCGTGAATAAAGATCACGTGCACTAATTTGTTTCGTATATAATTTTTGTGCTTCGGCTTCTATGTAAGCTTGTTCAAATTCAGTACCAAAAATATCTGTTAGTTGTGGTACTCTGGAAGGGTCAAATAATGACCACATTTGATCGGCTTCAACACGTTTCATAAATAAATCAGGAACCCAGTTTGCTAAATTTAAATTGTAAGTTCGCTTTGCTTCATCGCCAGTGTTATCGCGTAGCTCTAAAAACTCTTCGATATCTGCATGCCAAGTTTCAAGGTAAACACAAGCAGCCCCTTTGCGTTTTCCGCCCTGGTTTACAGCGGCAACACTTGAATCTAATGTTTTAAGCCATGGTATAATACCGTTTGAGTGGCCGTTAGTTCCCTTAATCAATGAGCCACGGGAGCGAATACGATGATATGCTAAGCCGATTCCTCCAGCAAATTTAGAAAGTAGAGCGACATCCATATATTTTTCATAGATTGAACGTAGATCGTCTTCTGGAGAATCTAATAAATAGCATGAAGACATTTGTGGTCTCAATGTTCCAGAGTTAAATAAAGTTGGAGTTGAAGCCATATAATCTAAAGAAGAAATCAATTGATAAAATTCAACGGCCTCATGAACTGTTGTTGCAAGACCACATGCTACCCTCATGAAAAAGTACTGTGGTGTTTCAAAAACCTGACGGCTTGTTGGATTTTTTAATAAATAGCGATCATAAATTGTTCGTAAGCCAAAATATTCAAAACGATCAGTACGGTAGGGCTCAATTGCAGCACAAAGTTCAGCCTTGTGTTGATCAACAAAACTAGCCACGGTTTCACTGACTAATCCTGCTTGTTTTCCAAATTGCATACTATCCGCAAAACTTTTAATTTTTTGTGAACGTACTTCTTCGTCGATGTAAGTTCCAAGTAAACGAGCGGCAAGTTTGCTGTATTCTGGTTCTTCGCCAATTAATAATGAAGCTGTTTGGATACAAAGATTATCAAGCTCTTTAGTAGTAGCCCCATCATACAAACCACTGATGGCTTTTGTTGCTACTCTTAAAGGATCAACTTGTGTTAGAGCTTGGCAACAGCTTCGAACGCGTTCGACGATTTTTGTAACATCAACAGGTTCTAGGTGCCCATCTCTTTTTCGTACTCTCATCACTGGTGACGGCGTCGATAAGGGGTGGTGGTTTGGGTTCGCTTCTTGGTTTTCAAAATAATTCATCTCACATCCTCCGTGAACTAGTACATCATGCTTATTAATACCTAAAACTGGACCGAAGAATTCCATAGAAACCCTGCAGAGATTCCTAAAAAAGAGGTCGGTGTAATCCCGTTTTAAGGGGGAACAGACTACTATATATAGTGGTTACATCCTTACTTGAATCAATAAGGACTACTGTATCGAATAATTCAAGCGTCATCCCTTTTTTTAAAGGAGTCAATTTTTTGTTAGATTTTTTTTATTTTTCGCAAAGTGCGATGAAATGTTTCGCAAGAATTTGATGCGTTATAAATTTTTAAAAATAAAAAACACTTAACACTAATAATCAACTTAATTTTTTATTTGCAAAGAAGTTTGAAATCATACAATGGCCAAGTCACCTTAAACAAAATTCTTTAAAAAATTGAGTTTATATAAAAATAAAATACAAAAAACTTATGGTCTTAAGGAGTATAGTATATATTGACAAGATTAATACTAACTACATATTACTAAAAGCTTTAAAAATAAATTCAAATTGGAGAAGTTGATGTCTCAAAGAGATTATTACGAAATTTTAGGAGTGGAGAGAGGAGCAAACCAAGATGTGATAAAAAAAGCATATCGCAAATTGGCAATGCAATTTCATCCAGATAAAAATCCAGGAAATAAAGAAGCAGAAGAAAAGTTTAAAGAAGCGGCTGGAGCTTATGAAATATTAAGTGATCCAGATAAAAGAGCTAAATATGATCGTTTTGGTCATCAAGCCTTTCAAGGATCAGGTGGTTTTGGAGGAGGTGGTGGCTTTCAAGATGTCGAAGATATTTTCTCACATTTTGGAGATATTTTTGGCGACATATTTGGAATGGGAGGAATGGGCGGTGGAGCTGGACAAAGACGTCGTTCCCATAATCAATCCCGCAAAGGTGCCGATCTTCGTTATATATTAGAACTCTCATTAAAAGAAGTTGTTACTGGAATTGAAAAAGACATCGAGTTTGATTGTGACGAAAGCTGTAGTACCTGTAAGGGGTCTGGAGCTGAAGAAGGAACAAAGCCCGAGACATGCTCTACATGTGGAGGACAAGGACAAGTAGTGCGCCAACAGGGTTTCTTTCAAATGGCAAGTACCTGTCCAAGCTGTCAAGGTAAAGGGCAGATGATAAAATCAAAATGCAAAAACTGTAAGGGTAGAGGTCGTACAAGTAAGCATCGCAAAATAAGAGTTACAGTTCCTGCGGGAGTTGATAATGGAACACGACTTCGAGTGGCAGGTGAGGGAGAGGGGGGTTACCAAGGTGGACATCCCGGTGATTTATATGTGGAGATGAGAATTGCTGACGATGATCGCTTTGAGCGTCGGGAAAATGATGTGATTGGATCTTTAAGTATATCCTATTTACAAGCAATTTTAGGTGGTGAGGTTGAAGCTGAAACCATAACTGGTAAAGAAAAAATAAATATACCTGCTGGAATTCAAGTTGGAGAAATGATCCGATTATCAGGGCAAGGTATTCCTCAGTTAAGGGGTTCTCGTCGTGGTGATTTATATTTTGAAGTGACAATTGATATACCTAAAAAAGTTTCTGGAGACGAAGAAAAATTACTTAAAAAAATTGCCGAATCTAAAAATGAGAAAATTGGATCTTCTGGTGGTGGACTGGGGAGTTTGTTTGGTCGTAAACAATAACTGCTCATGATTAAGTCTGCTCACTTCGCGATTATAGGAGATAAAATCATGCGCCGTTATTTTCTTGTTTGGGGCGATTTTCAATCACCCCTTAATTATGATTAAGTCTGATCGCTTCGCGATTATATTAGGGCTAATCCTGGTCGTTATTTTTTTAATTACAGGAACTTGACTTATTTAAAATTCAACTCAGGTTAGTTAAAGATAAGTAAAACAATTTAAGCAAAATATATTTAAAATTAAAATTATAAATAAATGAAAGAAAAAGGAGTAGTTAGTATGGGTAAAATTATTGGGATCGATTTAGGAACGACAAATTCTTGCGTTGCGGTTATGGAGGGCGGTGAAGCAAAAGTTTTAGTTAATGAAGAAGGTGCTCGTACAACTCCATCAGTTGTTGCTTTTGCTAAAGACGGTACTCGTCTTGTTGGTCAAATTGCAAAAAGACAGGCGGTTACGAATCCAGAGAATACAATTTACTCTGCAAAAAGGTTTATCGGACGCCGTCCAGATGAAGTTCAAGAAGAAATCAAACTTGTTCCTTATAACGTAGTTGCCAAAGGAAATGATTGTGCCTTTGATGTGCAAGGAAAAAAAGTTTCTCCTGAGGAAATCGGAGCTGGGGTTCTAGCAAAATTAAAAAAGGTTGCTGAAGACTATTTAGGGCAAGAAGTAACAGAAGCAGTTATTACCGTTCCTGCTTATTTTAACGATGCTCAAAGACAAGCGACTAAAGATGCGGGACGTATAGCTGGTCTTGATGTGAAACGTATCATCAATGAGCCAACTGCAGCGGCTCTTGCTTATGGTCTAGATAAAAAGAAAGATGAAAAAATCGTAATTTATGACTTCGGTGGAGGTACTTTTGATATCTCGATTTTAGAAGTTGGAGATGGTGTTGTCGAGGTGAGAGCGACCAATGGTGATACTCATCTTGGTGGAGATAACTTTGACCATAAAATTTTAGAGTGGATGATCTCTGAATTTAAAAAAGAGCAGGCTATTGATTTAAAAAATGATAAAATGGCTTTGCAAAGATTAAAAGAAGCTGCAGAAAAAGCAAAAATTGAACTTTCATCTTCTCAAGAGACTGAAATTAATCTTCCATTTATTACTGCAGATCAAAGTGGTCCTAAACATTTACAAATGAAACTTACAAAAAGTAAATTTGAGCAAATGACTGAAGATCTTGTAAAACGATCTTTAGAGCCTTGTAAAAAATGTTTACAAGATTCTGGTTTAAAAGCTTCTGAAATTGATGAAGTCGTTTTAGTGGGTGGTTCTACCCGTATACCAGCTATTCAAAAAGCAGTTAAAGATTTCTTCGGTAAAGAGCCAAATCGTACAGTAAATCCTGATGAGGTTGTAGCAATTGGTGCTGCTGTTCAGGGTGGGGTGTTGTCTGGTGATGTGAAGGAAGTATTGTTGTTAGATGTAACTCCACTGTCTCTTGGTATTGAAACTCTTGGTGGAGTAATGACTCCTTTGATCGAGAGAAATTCAGCAATTCCAACTAAGAAAACTCAAGTGTTTTCTACTGCTGCTGACAACCAACCTGCAGTTGATATTCACGTTCTACAGGGTGAAAGAAAAATGGCTACGGACAATAAGACACTTGGTCGTTTTGAATTGAGTGGATTGCCTCCAGCTCCCCGTGGAGTACCACAGGTTGAAGTTATTTTTGATATTGATGCCAATGGTATCTTGAGTGTATCAGCTAAAGACCTTGGAACAGGAAAATCTCAAAATATAAAAATCACTGCTCAATCTGGTCTATCTGAAGAAGAGATTAAAAAAGCTGTGAACGATGCAGAACTTCATGCTGATGCAGATAAACAAAGACAAGAAAAAGTTACAGTACAAAATAATTTAGATAATTTAGTTTATCAAACTGAGAAGTTAATTAAAGAAAGTGGTGCGCAGTTAGCTGCAGAAGATGTGAAGTCAGCTCAAAGTTCTGTTGATGAAGCGAAAAAGTTAATTGAGAAAAAAGCTGAGCTCAATGAAATGAAAGCGGCTCTAGAAAAACTGACTCAATTAAGTCAAAAACTTTCAACTGAACTTTATAAAAAAGCTGGAGCTCAAGGGCAGCCTGGTGCTGGCGATGCTCATGCAGATGCTGGAGCTGAAGGTGGTTCTTCATCTAAAGGTAATGATGATGTGATTGATGCTGATTATAAAGATGTTAATTAACAAATTTATAAATAAATGTTAAATCATGTTTTATATCAGGATGACGATATCGTTGTCTTAAAAAAAGAATCGGGGGATCATGTTCATCCCCCAGAAGATAAAAGAGTGCGGGTCCAATGGAACCGCATTCTTATTTATAGGGTACAGGATTTTTTAAAAAAGAAAGTTTTTCCTGTGCATCGATTAGATGTTCCTACCATGGGAATTTTAATTATGGCGCTCAATAAAGAAAGCGCAAATCTTTTATGCCAACAATTCAGTGGTAACAATGTTTTAAAAAAGTATAAAGCTGTTGTGCGTGGTTATGTTAAATCATGTGGTGAGATTGATCTCCCGTTAGAATTAGATTCTACAGGAGAACCTGTTGGTGCTTTCACCCAATATCAATGTTTAAAGACTGTGGAACTTAATTATGCAGTAAGTGATAAACATAAATCATCTCGTTACTCGTTGGTTGAGGTTACACCTAAAACTGGTCGTTACCATCAGATACGACGACATTTTAATAGAATTTCTCATCCCTTAATTGGTGATTGCGAGCATGGTGATTCTCGACATAATCGATTTTTTCGCGAACAATTAAATATTTCAGGACTTTGTCTGATGGCTCATGAAATTACTTTTCAGCATCCAAAAAGTAAATTGCAAATGCAATTTAAAATTGAGGACGATGAAAAATGGAAGATAATAAATAAATTATTTGACTACTACATTTAATAATTGTGTGGGATTAGACTTTAACTTGTTTTTTGAATCGTAATTAAATTCATTGGAAATATAAATTTTATTATTTTATTTTTATCTTCGTATTTCTTGCAAACATTTATGAGGTTTGTTTTTAAATCTTCTTTTTCGAGATGGGATAAAATCCAGAAATCATACATATCTTTTGAGAGATTCCATACGCCTTCAGCATCAGTAATGATATTGAGATCTATTGGAGTTAATTGCTCGACTTTATTAAATCCCAATTCTTTTGTAAATAAACTTTGAAGACCGCTTAGAGTTGCAACTCGCGGATCACCAGATTTAAATTCTCGCAACTTAGGATATTTAGATAAAATTGGTGTATACACTTGTTTTATAATGTCTGTGTATATTGTTTTTAAATCGTATCGTCCTATGACAGCAGAAAATGAGCCGGTTGGTTTTAATATACGAGAAATTTCTGCAACAACAGGTTCTATAGGAAGCATTAGCATAAAGGCCATATGACATAAGATATAATCAATGCTTTGATTTGCAAGGGGTAGAGAATTGGCTTTGCTATTTTGAAAATGTACTCGTGGATCTTTTATATTATTAATTGCGACATTCAGTTCGGAGTCGGACATATCAAATCCAAATATTTTTAAATTATTATTTTTATTATTAATATTATTATTTGTGTATTTAAAAATAGAATGAATTAAAAAACCATCTCCACATGCTAAATCAACAATAGTAATATTTTTAGAGTTTTGGAGCTTTATTTGTTGAGGTAATGTCTTTGCTAATATGTCATAGGAGTTTAATCCTTCATCGGTAAAGTATTTAGCAAATGCTTTTGGTGTCATACTTGGTGATTGTTTATGGGCATCTAGTAAGTGCTCATTCCAGTCAAGTTCGTTTGGTAATTCATTGTTAATTATTTTTTGTGAGAATTTAGATATCATAGATTACCTTTTTTAAAAAAATTTAATTATAATTTAAAGGCTATAGTTTATTATTTATAGCTAAATTTCAAACTAAAAAAATTACGTTAATTTTAAAATACTTAAAAATTAATACTACAATAAAAAAGTTGACCTCTGTTTTTATGTAAGAAAAGATATTTGAAGCTTAGATTGAGGTATGTAAATGAAAAATTTTATAAAATATAATTTAAAGTTAATTTTTGTATTTTTAGTTATTTCGTGCTCCCATGGAATTAAAAGAACTCCCCAAAGTAATCCAATTAAAGGTGATAATCCACAGAACTCAGCTGATTCAAACTATCAATCTACAGTATTGTTTGAATCTGAAAACAACTCTATTAGTATTGATGGGCCGGTAATGGACATTGATGGAAATAAATTTATTGCAAATGTAAATCAAAAAGGGTGGATTTCAGTTAAGCGCAGCAATGATAAAGTATTTATCGACTTGTTAAAATTACCTGATAATGGGGTGGCAAGTTCAATGCGAATTGGAAAAGATAAAAAGATATTTTTAAATGATTATATAAATCACAGAATATATACTTTTGATTATTCAAATCTAAACCCATCGTTAGAATTATTTTATGAAAATAAATCATTGAATCAACCAAATGATATGGCACTTGCGAAAGATGGTTCAATTTACTTCTCTGATCCTTATTGGAATAAAAAAGAAAAGAAGGGTGCAATATACCAACTTACTAAAGATAAAAATTTAAAAGTGATATTTAAAGATTTAAGAACTCCAAATGGAATTGATTTAAGTCCCGATGAAACTAAATTATATTTTACAGATTCTATTTCTGGTGATTTATTTGTTGCGGATTTAAATAAGTTAAATGAAGGGGAGTTACCAAGTGTTTTATTTGAATTTAAAGAAGATACAGTTGATGGTATTAGAACAGATGTTGATGGCAATATATACGTGACTCGTATCAGTTTAGGACAAATAGATAAAATTTCTCCTGAGGGAATATTAGTTCAAAGTTATAAATTGCATGGCGAGTTTCCGACTAACCTTTCATTTGGTGGTCCCGAAGGGAAAGATCTTTTAATTTCTAATCGCACAAATTCACGATTAGAGATCATTCCCATTGGAATTGTCGGTCGCGAGTGGCAGATAGTTCATTAAATTTATTTTCTTAAAATAATATCAAAACTGGGTAACTACAAAAGTTTTTGAATTTAGTAAATGGGAGTTTTACAAAAAATTTATAACTATTTTAATTCAATACATCCAATTGATATGTCTGAAAATTTTTTTTCATAGATATTTAAAAAATAGGAATTAATTTCAGAATTTTTAGCATGTATCTCTATGTGGATTTTTTGGGTATTGTTTTTTTGTTTAGGGATTCTATCAATCAAAATTAGCTGTTCATCTTTAATTGTTTGATTCTGGAGTGTATAATTGAATTCGGAGTCATCGAGTGGATATTCTATCGGTTCCGTTGTCTTTAGCAAACTTGTGAAAGATTCATAAAATGGAGTTGGTATTTCAATATTATATTCACCAATTTTAAAGGTAAGTTTTGATTTCTGATAACTAGCTATTAGTTTATGTTCAATTTTACATTCACTTTCAGTTTTAGAAACAATTCCAGTTAAACTTAAATCTTTTATGTCGATCATAACGTCTGCTTGTATATTAAACGAATAGGATAATAAAATTGATAAAGAAATAATTAATTTTTTCATTGTGCGGACTCCTGTTGTTGACTTAATATACTAACTATATAAAAATTTGTAAATTTTCTCAACTGTAGAGATATAGACATCTTTGACAAAAATTGTAATACCAAAAATTGTTACTTTGAACTTGTCGATCTCTCATTAAACACATTTGGTTGGACTTTATTCATGAATAAAACTAAACGATTAACTCTTTATTTAATTAATTTTTTAATCCAATTAATCTGTCTAAGTCGATCATTAGCCGAACTTGATAATAAAAAAAGTGGTGATATTAGAATTAAAGATCTCAAACAGGCTGTGGAAATGGCCATAGAATTATCCCCTGAAGTTGATTCCATTCTTAAAGCAGCAAGAATTTCTGAGTTGAAAGAAAAAAATGCCTTTGCAGAGTTTCTACCTTCATTAGATTTAACTGCAACTCATGGCTATCGTGATTATACCTCGCAAAGTTCATGGTATAGTGATTTTAAATTATCAATGACTGAAAATTTATATGATAATGGAGTTTCATTAACGAATTACAAAGTCGCTGGTTTATTAAAAAAACAAGCTGAGCTAGAAAAGCAGTTCAAAATTAATAAGATTTGTTTTGAAATTGCGTATAAATATTTAGAATATTCTTTGAAAAAGAAAGTTTATGATATTCAAGAAAAACAACACGAACTATTTAATAAGCAATATAATTCTGTTTCAAATGACTTTCATAATGGAATGAAAACAAAAAGAGATTATTTGAGATTTAAAACACAATTGAGTCGAAGCGAGATACTATTGCTAAATGCAAAAAATGATATTGAACGAATTAAATTAGAGTTAATTAATTTAATTGGAGTAAAGACATTTTCACAAGAAAAAATAAATATCGAACCTCTTAAGATTGATGATTATTCAGATTTAGTATCAAATGCAAATTTGCAATTTAATATTGAGGAGCACTATTATTTTAAGAAATCAAAAATTATAAAAGAAATAAATGGTGAAAAAATAAACTTAACTAACCGTAAATTATTGCCCGAATGGAATTTATCTGCAGGCATAAATTATACTAGTTCAAATTATTTTAAAACAGGTCAGTCCTTTGCAGATAATGATGAATTGGGGTGGGATACTTTTTTGACAGTTAAATTTAATTTTTTAGATTGGGGTACTCGAAGTCGAAATACTGATATAGCCAACTATGAATATAAGATTCAAGAAAATGTAGTGAGTAGTGAACTTCTTGGAATAACGACTGAGCTAGAAAGTTTAAAAATTAATTATTCGGAAGAACAACAAAACCTCAAAATGACTAAATCGCTTTTCAATTTGGAAAAAGATAACTTTGATTTGATTCAAAGAGATTATTTTAATGGAAAAATTCAATATTTAGATTTGATTACTGGTATGAATTATTTAACAGATGCAGAAATTAAATATTATTCAACAGTAACCTCATTACTTCAACTTAATTTCAAAATTTTACACAATCAGGGAAGACTATACGATGTTATTCGGCAGTAAGAAAAAATTAATTATAGTATTTTTATTAATATTAAGTGCGGGATTAGTTTATTTTTTTTATAACATAAATTCAAATAAAGTAAGTTCCTCAAAAAATATTTTTGGTGAAGTCTTAAAACAAAATCTAATCCAAAGGGTAACAATTGCTGGAGCGGTGATGCCAATACGTAAAACAATTATAACAGCGCCCTACAATGGTTATGTGAAAAAACTTTTTGTTACTATTGGAGAACAAGTTAAAATTGGAGATTCATTAGTCTCTGTGGTGCAATCCTTACAATCAAATGATAATATTTTTCCTTTACGTTCACCTTTAAATGGTACTGTTGTGCAAATTGCAAAGAATGAAGGTGAGTTTGTGAGGGTTGAAGATCCTAAAGAATTTATTTTACGAATTGATGATTTGAGTAAATTATTTATATTAGCAAATGTTCCAGAGATTGACCGAGTAAAATTAAAAGCAGGACAAGAAGTTATTATTAAAGCCTCAGCCATATTAAATAAAACTTATAAAGGGATTATTCGTGAATTATCACTTGCTGCAAAAGAAAAGGATCAATGGAGTAGATCCCAGGTTGTAGAGTTTCCAATAAAAATTGAAATTACTGAGCGTGACGAAAATATAAAACCAGGAATGTCTGTTGTCATCGATGTGATTACAGAAAGAAAGGATAATATTTTGACTTTACGACATGAGTATATTCAGCGTGAAAATGAAAATTATTACGTTATTTTAGCTGATGGAAGTCGTAAGGATATTAAAGTTGGGATTCAAAATGAAGATGGTTTTGAAATATTATCGGGCTTAAAAGAGGGCGAAAAAATTAAACTTGTAGATTTTGCTAATATAAATTCATCGGAAAATTAATTTATGAATGTTATTGAAGTTACTGATTTGGTTTTTTCATATGGCTCTCAGGATAATGCGACTCCTATTTTAAAAGGGCTTTCACTTAAAGTTAAAAAAGGTGATTTTGTAGCTATTCAAGGTCCATCTGGATCAGGTAAATCAACTTTATTATATTTATTGGGATTATTAACAACTCCTTTAAGTGGTATTATAAAAATAAATGGCCAGGATGTTTCAACTTTTGAAGATTCGCAAAAAGCACAAATGCGAAGCCAGTCTATTGGTTTTATTTTTCAACATTTTCATCTATTACCTAAAACGAGTGTGCTGGATAATATTCTTGTACCAACTCAATATGGTATAAGTAGTGTGGGACAATCTACTGAACTTAATCAATCTACTGATCGTATTGATCGTGCACATAAACTGATTGACCTTGTTGGACTTACTGAACACACCCATAAATTTCCAAATCAACTTTCTGGAGGTCAACAGCAACGAGTTGCCATTTGTCGCGCTCTTATTAAAAATCCAGACATCATTTTAGCTGATGAACCCACTGGAAATTTAGATTCAGTTTCAGCTCATCAAATACTTGAATTATTACAAAAATTAAATCGCGATTTTAATAAAACAATAATTATTATAACTCATGATAATGAAGTTGCAAGTCGTTGTGATCGTATTATTCGAGTAAAAGATGGAAGAGTTTTAGATCAAAATATTAAAAAAGTTTCAGAAGAAAAATCTGAGATTGATAATTGGAATGATTCTAAAAATAAAGTGGAAAAAATAAATAAAAAAAATGATCAGAACCAATCAAATTGGAAAAACAGGGGGATTTTTAATTTATTTTATTTTTTGAATTACTTTTATAAATCATTTCCCAGTGCTTTAAAAAATTTATCTCGTAATAAAACTCGATCAGCTCTTAATATGATTGGAATATCAATTGGTATCGCAGCGATTATTTCAATGATTACTTTGGGAAAATTCACAAAACAAAAAATATTATCCGGATATGAAGAAATGGGAGTTAATTCAATTGTGTTCTATGGTTATCCTAATTGGGAAAGAAAGGCCATTGATATTGTACCAACACCTTTTCGATATTTTGAATGGGAAAGGGATCTGAAACCTTTGAAAAAAATATTTCCAGAAATCATTAGAATTTCACCTGTTTTATTTGGATGGGATGGGGCTGTTGATTACGGTGGTAGGTCAATTGAGCAAGAAATTCGACTTATTGGAGTTAATGAGGATGCTCTCTTAATATCAAAGCGAGAGTTATTGTTAGGGCGCAATTTTTCAGCTGTTGAAATTGAACAAAAAAATGGAGTTTGTGTCATTGGTTATGAAGTTGGAGAAAGATTATTTTCTAAAACTTATCCAATCGGTCAAGTTTTGCGAGTCACACAAGGTGATAATTCTTTTGGCTGCCGTATTATAGGAGTTTTAAAAAGTACAACGAGTAAAGAAGAGTATATGAAACCCAATCTGCAAGTTTATTTCCCATATACTTTTTTCCAGGCTCTTGCTGGTGATTGGTGGAACTCCCAAGTTAAAGAAGTAATGATTCAAACATCTTTAGGTTCTGATGTTGAAAAAATTAGTAAGGCGATTAGAGTATTTTTTGAACAGCGTTATGGGGTTTCAGGACGTTTTCGTGTGGATTCTGATACTGTATTAGTCGCACAAATGAGGCGATTTTTATCACTCTTTACAATTTTATTATCATCAATTGCATTTGTTACTTTAGCAGTGGGTGGGATTGGCATAACCAATATGATGTTAGTTTCAGTCTCTGAACGATTTCGTGAAATAGGATTAAGAAAAGCTCTAGGAGCAACAAATCAAGAAATTAAATTTCAATTTATTGTTGAATCAATAATAATTTGTTTTGTTGCTGGCCTGATCGGATTATTTGTTGGATTTATTGGGTATCAGTTATCAATTTGGGCAGCATCCAAATTTGTGTCTAAATTAAAATTCAGTTGGATTGTTGACTGGTTTGCAATTTTTTTATCTTTATTTTCTATTCTAACAGTAGGGATTTTAAGTGGCTTGTTCCCTGCAATAAAAGCAGAAAAGCTTCAAGTGATAGATGCATTAAGATCGGAATAATTTATTTTATTAATAAAAATAGCCAAAACATGATTTAAAAATCAAGTTATGTCTATGGGAATATGACTTAAGTAAAATTTAAGTTCATTTATGGATTCTTGAATGTCATCTAGAGCTCGATGTTTGTCTTGTTTTTTAAATTTTAAATCGTAAATATTGTTAAAGATAACTTTCCAACTGCTCACATCACACATTCTGTAATGAAGTTTTGAATCTAATTGAGGCCAGTATTTTGAGATAAATAATCGATCTTGAGAGATTGAATTTCCACATAAAATTGGTTTTTTCTCATCTTCATTACTAAAATGCTTTTCAATTAAGTTTATTAATTCTGCTTCAACAATATTGCTTTTTTTCCCAAGAGGTATTTTGGCAATTAATCCAGATTCTCCATGATGCTTTTTGTTCCATGCATCCATGTGATCAATATATTTTTGTTCTTGGTACACAACAGTTTCATAAGTATCTAAAGTATCAAAATTCATATTTGTAATAATAGCTGCGCATTCAATAATAACTTCTTTATTGACGTCTAGCCCACTCATCTCTAAATCAATCCAAAGAAGTTTATTTATTTTTTTTTCTTTTTTTTCAGATGACATACCCATTGCCTTTGTTGATAATTTTTTTTAAGCTAAGTTATATGAATCAATATTTGATTTTTTTATTGCAAGCTTTTGTAGTTTTAAATGTACTTTCATTTGCTTGGTCTGTCATTGGTGTATTTAAAAAACATTCTGAGATGCAATATAAATACTATAGAGTTTTACAGTTTTTTTCGATCCTTCAATGGTTAGTAATGATCAAAGCTGTTTTTTTTGTACATTTCGATTCTGATTTTAAAATCTGGATTGCATTAATTATTCAATTAATATGTGCAGTAATCTTTTGGACACATTCTAAAATTGTAAAAGAAAATGGATTTACAATTGTATTTAGTATGGATAAGCCCCAAAGGTTTGTACAAAAAGGCTTATATAAATACATTCGGCATCCATTTTATAGCACTTACATGCTTTCATACTTTTCATTAAGTTTTATATATTTAGATCTAATTGGAATAATAAGTTCATTTACTATTTTATTTTTATATTATAAGGGAAGTTTGATGGAAGAGGAAAAGTTTTTAAATTCAGATTTTTCGATTGAATATTCTAAATATATCAAACGATCAGGTAGATTTTTTCCTGGATTTTAGAAAGTTAAAATTATATTAATAAACAAGAAAAAATTGTCGCAAGAGGAGTTTCTAGAAGTTTTACGCTTGCAAATATAACAGTAAAAACAAAAAGGCCAATTTATGAATTGGCCTTTTTTATTTTTACATTTTACAATTTTATTAGTTTGGTAAATCTTATTAATTTCCCAATTCCATTTTAGCAATTGTTTGCAATTGCATGTTGCTAGTACCTTCGTAGATCTGTCCAATTTTAGCATCTCTCCAAAATTTTTCCACAGGATATTCCTTTGTAAATCCATTACCACCAAAAAGATCTATTGCCATTGATGTGATTTTTTCTGCGGCTCTTGATGCAAACAATTTTGCAATAGCTGCGGATTCAACAAAGTCTAAATTCATATCTTTGAGACGAGCGGCATTGTATACGAGTAGTCGAGCAGCTTCTAATTGAACTCTCATTTCTGCCAATTGAAATTGAACCCCTTGAAATTGAGCAATTGGTTTTCCAAATTGTTCTCTTGCTTTTACATAATTGACTGTGGCTTCGAATGCACCCTGTGCGATTCCAATCATTTGTGCACCGATACCAATACGACCTTCATTTAAAGTTTCAATGGCTATTTTATATCCTTTTCCAACTTCACCAAGAACATTTGCTACAGGCACTTCACAATTTTCGAAAAGTAATTCTGTTGTAGAACTTGCGCGAATACCAACTTTATCCTCTTTTTTTCCTACTTTAAAACCCTTGAAATCTTTTTCTACTATGAAAGCAGTGATTCCTTTATATCCTTTACTAAAATCAGTATTAGCAAAAACAATATAAAACGAAGCGTCTTTTCCGTTTGTAATCCAAAGTTTACTACCGTTTAAAATATATTTATCACCCTTAAGTTCAGCTTTTAATTTTAATGCAAAGGCATCTGATCCGCTTGTACTTTCTGAAAGAGCATAGGCCCCAACCCATTCAGTGGCCATTTTAGGGAGATATTTTTTCTTTTGATCTTCTGTCGCCCAACGAATAATGGCATTCGTAACCAATGTATTTTGAACATCCACAAGCACACTGACTGAGCCATCTATTCGACCAAGTTCTTCAACTGCAAGACATGCCATTGTGAAAGAGCTACCAGCGCCGCCATAAGTTTCAGGGGACTCGATTCCCATTAGTCCCATTTCAAAAAGTTTTTTTATAAGTTCTGGTTTCAGTTGAGCCGCTTCATCCATTTCGTTCACATGAGGTTTGATTTCTGCTTCAGCAAATGATCGCACGGCTTCTTTAAAAGCAATTTCATCTTCAGAAAGTATAGTTAATGCAGGCCTGTGTTCCATAATTCTCCTTAAATATTTTTACATTTTAGATTTAACCGCAACGAGCATATAATGAAAATCTCTTTTAAACACTTGTCAATCTTGTTTTGGTAAAAGCAATCAATAAGGGATAAACTTTATCTATCCAATATGACTTACTGTTTCAGATAATTTGAAATGACAATTTGCTTATTTTTAAAATAACCTCTCATGACTAAGTCTATTTAAAATTTAGTTTATGAGGTGATTTGAAGTATGGATATGTTTTTAATAATTACGAAAATAGCAGTATTTTTTCCAATATTTTTATTTTCAATTTGCTTTCATGAATTTGCTCATGCTTTGGTCGCAAAATGGAAAGGTGATCGTACCGCTGAAATGATGGGGCGCTTGAGCTTAAGTCCATTTGCCCATGCAGATTTATTAGGTACAGTTATTTTTCCAATTATAGGGATGATGACGGGTTTCTTTTTTGGATGGGCAAAACCTGTCCCTGTCAATGATCGAAATTTAAAAAATCCAAAGAAAGATTATTTTTGGATTGCTCTGGCTGGTCCGGTTTCTAATATTTTGTTAGCGCTTATGGCGGCCCTTTTAATAGGGCTTTTAAAAAAGTTTTTTTTTGGATTTCCACTTGAGAGAACAGTTTCTGACCTTGGTAAAATTTTAATAAGTACAAATCTAAGTTTAGCTGTATTTAATGCGATTCCACTTCATCCATTGGATGGAGGAAAAATAATTGCACGTTTTATTCCTGATCAATGGGATAGGTGGCTTGAGGAAAATCAATTTTTATTATTTATTTTTCTGCTTGTCGTTCTCAATAGTCCAATGCAGATGATTTTACATTGGCCCATTGAAGTGATGTATGAATTATTAATGAAAGTGGCGAGTTTTGTATGGATGATTTAAAAAAAGAAAATAAAGAAAATAAAGAAAGTGAAGTGACTCCCAAGTATCCCCCTCGTGTGATGAGTGGTATACGTGTCACAGGTCAACTCCATATTGGTCATTATTTTGGTGCCTTAAAAAACTGGATTCAACTTCAAGATCAGTACTCTTGTTATTTTGGATTGATGGATTGGCATGGAATGACCTCTGCTTATAAAACCACAAAGGAAATTAAAACTTGGACCCGAGATATGATGGCGGACATGCTCTCTTGGGGATTAGATCCTAAAAAATCAATTTTTTTTATTCAGAGCCGAGTGCCAGAGCATTTAGAGTTATTTATGATTTTTTCAAATTTAACTCCAATGGGTTGGTTAGAACGTGTTCCGACATGGAAAGATTCTGAAGAAGAAAATAAACAAGCTGACACCCATAATCTTGGTCGCTTTGCATACCCAGTTTTACAAGCTGCAGATGTTGCAATTTACCGTGGTGCACTGGTCCCTGTGGGTGCAGATCAAGTGGCACATCTTGAACTCACTCGTGAAATTGTTCGACGATTTAATCATATTTACAAAGCCAATCTTCCAGAACCAAAACCATTGTTAACTGAGAATCCTGCTGTGCCTGGGCTTGATGGTCGTAAAATGTCTAAATCCTATGGAAATGGAATATTATTGTGTGAAGAAGAAAAAGAACTTCGAAAAAAAGTAAATCTAATGGTGACAGACTCCCATAGAGTAAGACGCGAGGATTCTGGTAACCCTGAATTGTGCTCTGTATGGTCCTTTCATAAATTATTTTCTAATAAACAAGATCAAGAATGGGTGGTTCAAGGATGTACAACCGCTGGTATTGGGTGTGGTGATTGTAAAAATAAATTATTTACTAATATGAATGATATGTTGAGTAGGGCAAGAGTGCGTAAAAAAGAATTGTTGAATAATTCAAATGAGCTTGATTCAATTATTGACGAAGGTTGTGAAAGAGCTCGAGTTGAGGCTCAAAAAACGCTGCAATTTGTCAGGGAAAAAATGAAACTATGATTACTGTACATTTGCCCAAGTTTGAAGGGCCACTTGATTTGCTTTTGTATCTTATTCGCAAAGATGAAATGGATATCTTTGATATAAAGATTCATGAGATTACAAAGCAATATCTAGATTTTATAAAAATGATGAAAGAACTAGATCTAGAAGTGGCGGGCGAATTTGTTTCGATGGCTTCAACATTGATTCATATTAAAAGCAGAATGTTATTACCACAGTATAATGAGCAAGGTGAATTGGTAGAAAATGATGACCCTCGTAAAGAGCTTGTGCAAAGATTACTAGAGTATCAGAAGTTTCAAGAAGCCGCAAAAAAATTATCTGAACGTCCATGGGTGGGACGAGATATTTGGGCGAGAGGGAGTAAAGAAATTATTAAACCCTATGAAGAAGAAATTGCCCTTGAAGAGAATGCATTATTTTCATTAATTACTGCATATAGAAATGCAATTCGTTTGTTTCAAAAGAAAATACATAAAGTGGCATTGAAAGCTCAATCCATTGCCTCACGAATTTTAGAAATTAAAGACCGTTTAAAGATTGGTCATCGAGTTGTGATGAAATCTTTAATTCAAAAAACGGAGTCCATGACAGAAGAGGTTTTGCAACGACAAATTTTAATTACATTTTTATCTTTGCTTGAGCTAGGTAAAATGGGATTTGTAAATTTATTTCAATCTGAAACTTATGGAGATATTTATATTGATCCAAAAAAAGAAATTCAATCTGATATAATTTCAAGAGTTGAAGAGTTTGACGGAATGGGTGCTAAGCAAGCTGCCGAAGATTTATTTGCTAAGGCCGAAGAAACTAGAATTAATGAGGAGCCACTTATTGAGCTTAATGAAAATGGTGAGCAAGAACAAGCTACAATAACATTCCAAGATAATGAAATAGTAGCAGATGTTGATGGGCTTCCACTTATTAACAATGATTTTTCATTGGGCGCTGAAGAAATGGCGACCGATGAAGAAATATTAGCGGCAGAAAAAGAATTTGAAAATTTAAATGAACAAAAATCCCTTACACCTTTTCTTTTTGCAGATCCTCAAGTTGAAAATAGTAATTTAGATATAGGAATTGAGGATTCTTCAGAGAAATCTATAAATGAATTTAAAAATAAAGAAGAAGATGGTTATGTCTAAAAAAAATAAAAAATCAGAAGAAAATAAAAAATCTAATTTACTGGACACTAATAACGAGAGTTCCATTTCGCATTTAATGGATGAAGTAAAATCTGGGATGTTTCATTTTGATGACAGTATAGATTTTATAGAAGACAAGGTGATTGATTCTTCAAGTATTGACGATTCAAGTATCAATGTTTCAAACATTAATAATGTTGATGAGATAAAAGAAGAAGTTTCTCAACAAGTGCTAGATGAATATGATTCTGATGCTTTAGATGAGCTTTTATTTGAATCACAAAATACTTTTGCTTCTGAAGTTGAAAATGAAGAATTTAAATCAAAAGCCAATTTGGAAGAAGCCTTGGATCAACAAGATGTAGTCGAAGATACAGACGAAACTAAGGATAATTCTGTTGTTTTTAATGGCTCGGAACTAGAGTCATTTGAATCTGTTGAAATTGAAGAGTTAGATTTTGTTTCAGATGAACAGCTTCAGTCTACAATTGAAAGTATATTATTTGCTTCTGATCGTCCAGTTTCATTGGCATCAATAAAGCAAGTGTTTCAAGGTACCAATGTTAATAATTCACGAATAAAGCACACACTTGAGAATTTAAAAACATACTATGCGGCTCAAATATCTGGAGTCACCCTTGAAGATGTAGGGAGTGGTTATCAATTAAGAACTAAGCTTGATAATATGGAGTTTTTAAAAAAATCTTTGAAAGCAAAACCTTTTAAACTTTCAGGTCCGGCTCTAGAAGTTTTAGCTATCGTTGCTTACAAACAACCTACAGTTAAAAATGAAATAGATCAGATTAGGGGAGTCGAATCGGGTCATTTGCTTCGGGCATTGATGGAAAAAAACTTGGTTCATTTTGCTGGTAAAAGTGATTTGCCTGGAAAGCCAATGCAATATGTGACTTCAAGAAAATTTTTGGAGATATTTTCTTTACGAAATTTAAAAGAACTTCCGACTTTGAGTCAAATTGATGAATTGTTGCCAGAGGGGATTGGTGAAGAAGAAATTGCAAAACCAAAATTGCATGACATAACGGATGACCTTTCTCAAAAAACCGGTACAACATATTCTGAAGGTGAAGAAGAATTAAATAAAATCACAGATCAGCTGCAGGCCATAGAGACTTCTTCAGATTTCTTTGAAAAAGAAAAAATAAGACAAAAAGAACAAAAGGAATTAGAGAAAGCTCAAAACATTAAAGAAGCATTGGCTGTTGGAGAGGAAGTTTCATCTCGTGATAAAAATTGGCTTAAAAAATATGAAGAAAAATTATTAAATCCAGAGCCAACGACATCGATGACAACTTCAACGAATATATTTTCAGAAGTTTCAGATTCGTTAAATTACGTTGAAGAAAATGAAGTTGAAAATTCTAAACTTGAAGTCAATCATAGCGATGACATTGATGACATACCGTCTTGGTCTGATCCTGAAATTACAGAAGCCAATGATATTGCCGATATTGAGAGTTAAAATTAAGTCTGATCGTTTCGAGATTATGTGACATAAAATCTAGTGCTGTTGTTTTCTTGTTTGTTTGGGGTGATTTAAAATACACCCCAGGCACAAACTTGAAATTATTTGAAAATTACCAACGACCACCGCCGCGATTTCCGCCGCCACGATTATTTTCTCTTGGAGCTTGAGGTCTTGCTTCATTCACAGTCATTGCTCGACCATCAAAATCAGAACCATCAAATTTGCTTATTGCAGATTTTGCTTCAGCATCTGAAGACATTTCAACAAAAGCAAAACCTTTACTACGTCCAGAATCTCTGTCAGTAATAATTTTTGCAGACTCAACAGTTCCACACTCTGATAATTTATCAGCTAAACTTTGTTCTGTTGCTGAATATGGAAGATTTCCAATATATAATTTTTTACCCATTCATAACCTCCTAAGGCCAGGGTGCCAGATCGGAGATTAAGGGTAAGACACCCACAAACTCGAAACACTAGCATTTATCTTGGAAATAGTATGGCATACTTTTTCAAAAATACCTAATAAATAAAAAATATCAAAATTTCTAAACAATAATCTAGTGATAGACTTCAGAGATTGTAAAATAATCAGCGTCAAAAAGTTCTTCAGGTGTTGCTAGTCGTGAATTTGTCGCTTCAATTTCAAAAACTAAATCTTGTCCAGCTAAAGGATGATTGCCATCTAAAGTAATTTTATCATTTAAAATTGAAATGACACGAAATGATTTTTGCTTTCCTTGATGGGAATAAATTACTGATTCACCAATTTTGATTTTGTGATTTATATCAAGGTCCTCTAAATTAAGTACTTTTACAAGTTTTGGATCATAGTATCCATAGGCTTGATCAGCTCGTAGAGAAACTTTTCTTTTTTCTCCAGATTTAAGATCTTTTAGTCCCTCAATAAGCCCAGCTAGTGTCTGTTGATTGGGCTGATTTTCTAAAATTACCTCATTGTTAAAGGAACTACTTATAATCCGTCCCAACTTATTTTTTAAAACACAATGAAATGAAACAACTTGAACTGACATAATCCACTCCTTTGCGATAAATGTTTTAGTTTTAAATATAACTTTTCATTAAGTATCTTTTTATTCGAATCAATAACTAGGTAACAATTTGAATTCAATAATTTGAAGTAACAAAAAATAAGGCATAAAACCGCTCTAGAATAGACAGCTGACTGCCTTATTGATACAGAATCTATTAATTAATAAAGAGTTGTCAATACTTCTTTATAATTTATTTTTAATAAGTCCTAGGTGGATTTTAAGAAACTGTTTTGTTTTATTGGAATCATTTTGAGATTCCAATTACTATTCGATCCAATAAAGCCAGCACTTTGTAAAACCTCTTTTAGCAGATTATTTCTATCTCGCAATTGTTGAATGCTTTTGTCTAATTTTATTCCACCATCAGAAATAAAATTAAATAAATTAAATTTTATTTGATTATTATCTAAATTTTCCTCATCAATTAGTTTTAAATAAATAAAGTCACTTTTTAAAAAATAATATTTACTGATTAAAAAACTAAATCCAGTTGGTAAGAAATACTGTGCTAAATTTAATTTTTCACCAACTATAAAACTACCTTTAAGTGGATTTAATAATGTATAAGAATTTAAATCAGAAATTAATTTAGGAAAATAATCATCGAATTTTACAAATAAATTATTATTATAAGCTAATCTTATTTTGATTTTTTTAAATTCATTAATTTGAAAAATATAACTAAAGTATTTCCAAAAATTAAATGTTAAATAAAATATAATCAAAATTGGAAAAGTAAGTCCAAGTATAATGGGAAATAATACTAAAATCCAACCTATGAGTAGAGGTATAATTACCAAAGTACTAATTAAAAATGATATGAAAGACAAAATCATGATGACCTCCAGGTTGCATGTAAGGAGATCGTGTTCTTTATATAGAGTAGATACAAGGAGTTTATATTTATTATACGACCTTGACAACTAAACTCACCACGAACGATTTAGATGTGATTAATGACTTTTCAGTTAAAGTATTGAGTCAAGATGGTTTTGAAGTTTTGAATTTAACTCGTCAGTCCATTCGCTTTCACTGTCATTTAAGGGTGGAAGAATAAATATATATGAAAAATTATTAGTTTTAGCTAGAATTAATTTTTTAAGAAATTTATCATATTGATTTAGATCTTCTGAAATTATAGGGCTACTTTTTTGTAAGTCTGATAAAATTCTTTTTCCGTTGAGATGATTTTGCCAAACTAATTTATCCTTATTTAAATAATCAGGGGCAGTAAACATTGCAGATCTAAATGGTAATTCTAATACTGATATTCTTTCCAGCCAATACAAAATGTTATTACTATATTTTGACAATGAGTGATTACTTTTCGCAAAATCTTTAAAACTTTTACATCGAAATACTTTTGATTCAATTATATCTTGGCATTCGGGTTCTGTAGATTTGTAACATTCAGATTCATTATTTTCACTGGTTTTTATTCCTACATGATATAAATCAAAAACTTCGTTAATAGGTTGAAGTTGATAGGGACTTTCCTTACTTACTCCATTTTTAGTATACGCAATATTTTTTGTTCCGTAGATAAATCCATGTATATAACCAATTCCATTTTTTATTAGTCCAATATCACCAGGTTGTATGGACTCATCTTTTTTTAATTGGGTACATAAAGGGGATTGTAAGTAAGATTCAAGTTCAGCTGAGTCAGATTCGTATAATCCCAGAGTTACATCCATATAATTTAAAACAAGATTAAAACAATTTGGACCATTGTAATGTGGGTTTTTATTTATAAATTCGATGGGGTGAGTAGGAAGGCATGAACTAATATTAACTTCATAATTGCCTTCATTTTTTTGAATAATTTGAGACTTGTCACATTCTAATTTATTTTCAGAATGACTCCAAACTAGAAGGTCTATTAATTCACTATTAATTTCAGAAAATGAATTTCCATGAAGGATAATATTATTTTTAATATCTGTAAAAATCGATAATTTTGCATATACGGAAGAGTTAAAAGATATCAATACAAAAATATAAATTAATAGAGATTTATTAAAAAACATAATTAATTTTTAAAACCTAAAATATCGACATAAGTTGTGCCACGATTTATAGATGATGACGGTCTGGCTGTTTGTCCTTTGATTTGAATCTTAGATTGATTAAACAATTCTTTAAATTGAGTTCTAGAAATATTTTGTAGCGTTAAATTTTGATTTTGTGTTTTAAGTGCTGCAAGTAAAACTTGATCTAGACGAGCATTTTTTGCTAGTACTTCTAAAGTGACACGAAAAGACTTTGGTGGAATTGGGGGAATAAATTCTGACACAGGTATCTCCTACATTTGATGTAGGCTAGTATCTTAATGACAGTGATAGTGTCAAGTAGTGCTTCTTTTTTATAATTTTTACGTAGATAATAAAACTCAATTTTTAGTAAACTCTAATAACAACGCGACGGTGTTTTGCCAACTTTTCGTGATAATTTAAGACTGAAAGATCTTTCATTTCAAGGGGCTTAGTGTCGGCATAGGATTCAACTTTAATTTTATTTTTCTCTAAACCAATATCTTCTAAATAATCGCGCACTGTCAATGCCCTAGCAGCAGCCAAATCCCAATTTGATTTAAAAACAGAATCTTTTTTAATTGGAACTTCATCAGTATGACCTTCGACTGCAAAATGATATTTCTCACCATAGGGCAGAAGCATTTTTAAGACACTCTTCATGGGCTCAATCATTTGGGGAAGGATCATAGAAGATCCTGATGTGAAAGTAATTCCAGAGTTAAATGATAACTCTAATCCTGAATCTGTCAGTTGGACTTCTACAAACTTTGAAATATTTTTGGCTTCAATTTCACGTTTTAAATCCTCTTGAGCACTGTACAGTGAATATGCAGATTTATTTTTACTAAAAGAAGAGGCTATAGATTCCAATTTACCTATTTTAACTTCTGAGGCGGCAATAATTAAAATAAAGAAAATTAACAGATTAGTAATTAAATCTGCGTAACTTGTTAACCATCCCTCATTTCCCGTTTTTAATCTTTTTCTTCTGATCATTATTTATTACCATTATGTAATTTAAATTCTTGAACGAGTGAACTCGAAATTGCTTCAATGTAATCAACTAAATTTAACTTATCATTAAGTTCATTACTTGAGCGCGTTGACATTGGGCCACCTAGAGCTGTACCAAGTGCAATACCGTAAAGTGTTGCTAGTAAAGCCATACCCATGGATCCTCCAAGATTATCAGTTGACGTCGACATATTTTTAAAAAGTTGTACCATTCCTGTTACAGTTCCAACCATACCAAAAGAAGGTGCCAATCTTGAAATGAGATCCCAACCTTCTATAACAGGTTCATATTTAGAAAGATACAATTGTCGAATTTCTGCAAACTTTTCGATAGCAGAAGGACCTTGAATTTGTCCCAATATAATTTGCGTAGCATATTTAATTTCAAGAGATGTACTTTGGTCGACATAATTTAGCAGTACTGCACGGTTACCATCACGACATGCAGTTTTTATTTTTTCAATTTCATTTTTAATAGATTGAGTTTCATCACTTGCTTTTTTAATACCAATAAAATGTTTTAAGAGTGAAGAAAACATTAATTTTAAAGTGTCTTTGTTAAGTGCGATTAAGAGAGCTCCTAAAACTCCGCCAAATACAACCACTGCTGCATGGAGATCAAAAAAGCCAAGAGATTGCACTTCAGATTTGTCACCCAGACAAAAAATAAAAACAGCAATTAAAGTTAAAAATCCAAAAATCGAAGTTCCCATTATTTAAAATCCTCATTCTTTTAGTAAATAGCGAAGCTCAACAGACTTAATCTGATGCAGTTATAGTGATTAATTGATAAAGTTTATAGTTGAATTAGAACTCTTATTATTTTTTTAAAAATCAAGACAATTTTTGTCTCTCATTCGTATAATTAATTTAATTAAATATTCTATTTAATTTGGAGTATTGAAAATCAATTTTAATTCATATATAAAAATTCAATGAGAATTAATTTTTTGCAACCAATATACATGGGATTAGTATATGGACTGATTTTGCTTTTTGCAATGTCTGGTTGCACTTCTTTTGAATTGACTTCAGAGAATGGACCTTCTGGTGAGTGGCAAAGGCCTTTAGATTTAAATCTAAAGGAAAGTCAAAGTTTGCAAGATTTATCAATAAAATTAGATTGTAGAAGTTGGGAATTGAAAACCAATTCTAATTATTCTCCCAGTACAACTATTTGTAAAACCATTAAAAAGAAATTAGAATTTTATGGTGCTCATGTTTTAAAAATGAACTCAGATGAAAAATATAATTATATTATTAGCTACCGTCGTATTTTGCAAAAAAGTGAAGGCTGCGGGCTTGGCGGTTGGATTAGTTATTTAAGCTTTTGGATAATACCATGTAAAGGACGTGAATGGGAGAATGGTGAGTTAGTAATTCGTGATAAAAATGGAACTATAACTAATAATTATCCCATGAGTTTTAATCGTAGAACTTATTTTGGTTGGCTTGTACTTTTAAATCAGTCTGATGCGCGCAATTCGGAGATCCATCAAGATAAATTAATCTCTGATTATATTAGCAATCGTATCTATACGACTAATCAAATGATTACGGGAGCATTGTGAGTACAATATTTTTTGCTCTATTATTAGTAATTGGAACTTCAGCAGATAAATATTTTTTTGCGAGTCCTGAAGACATGCTCAATTCAAAAGAACCCCATTGTGTTGAAGAAGATTTAAATACAAAAAGTCTACAAATACCCGAGCCCCATAGACTTGATGGATTTAAATTAAAAGGAACTTATGTATGCGAACGAAATATTTTTAACTATGGTGAGAGAAATAGTTTTGTAGACTATATTGCTTCTCATCAAGTCAATCGAGCACGAAGTGCAGCCATGGCATTACAAAAAATCATTGAAGGGGATAGTGGGGGAGCTAATACAATTTTAAAAGAAGGAAAGCAACCTCTGTCATTTGAATTTGAAACAGATATGACTGATGTATTGCCCACCTTAAAATCTACATTTATCCAAGAATTTACAGCAGTATTTGGTCCTGAGACTGTCAGTCGATTATCAAATAATATATCTAATAACAAAAATTATTATCCGCGAATTAAAATCAAAATCAAAAAATTACAAGATCCAATGGCTTTTATGGAAATAAGTTATTTTTCAAAAAATAATTCTGAGCTAATTGAAGTGAGAAAATTATGAAAATATATTTTATAAGATTTATAAGTATTATTTTTATTTTTTTTGTGGGGTTTGGATTTTGTCTTAATGTAGAATCAAAAGAAGAAATTATATTTCGAGATTTACATATAATGGCTGCTGAATTGGTCGATGACATGGTTTATAGTTGGTTAAAAAACCCACCTTTTAGCAATCAAACTCAAGTTACAATTGTTGAAATTACAGCACCAGTAAGTTTAGATAATCGTTTTAATACTGTAATCGAAAATAGGCTCTACGAGTTATTCCAAAAAAATCCACAATTAAAAATAGAACTTGTACATTGCTCTTCATGTTCTCAGATTGTCTCTTATTCTAATTCTGAAAAAACTATTATTAGTCGTGGTATTGATCAACCTGAAGTTTTAAATGGAATTTTAAAACTTGCACCCAAAACAATGGCTCTGTCATTAAACTTTGAAGTCCAGGAACGAGAAATTTATTTACAATCTCATATTTTTGAACTGGCTCCCCCGCAAAAAATATTATGGGCCCAGAAGTATTCTACCAGTATGGGCGTGCGGGCTTCCTTGCGAGAAGCAACCCCTTTATTAAGTTTAGAAAGTGCACGTGAAATTCAAAACAAAATATTGATAGGACGAGAACCTTTAAAATTTATATCGAGATTGCAAATTCATAATTTTGAAACTGATGAGAACTACACTTTACCTCCATTACTATTTGGAGAGCAAAGTTTAGAAGGTGAAATTCTTCCAGAGCGAAATCAAAAATTTGGATTGAGCGTTGGGGTTGGAAGTGTTCGTGATTCCTATTCAGGATGGACTGTCGGCGGTCGTTATTCGAAGCTCATGTTTCGAGATTCACCGAGTTTGATTCATCCAGATATGTATTGGTTTTTAGGTGTTCAATATATGCGATTACAAGGTCCAGGTGCAGCGGTATTTGCAGAGAATCAATTGGATTTAAATAAACTAATTAATAGTGATGATGATCCTAAGGCCTCTTTGACAAATTATCAATTTGGTTTTGAGGCTTTAATAAAATATAAGTTTGGTTTATCAGTCTATTTAGAGTTTATTCCCGCTCTGAGTAAAAGTAAAATTATTCACGAACAATCATTGATTATTCCTTATCATGGAATAGGAACGGCATTGGTGTTCCAATGGTAAAAAATAATATTTTAAAAAAATGCAGTAAATTTACAATTTATATTTTAATTACTATTTTTAGGATTCCTACATTTGCTATTTTTCAACAAACACAAAGCGACCTCGCTGTGTTATCGGATCAATTGCAAAATGAATTACAAAAAAATCCAGGTTTAGCGCAGGAATGGACACCACTTTTAATAGGTGTTCCTCAAAGTTATTGGAAAGAGTCTGCAAGTGATTTTGCAAGTGTAACGTATCAAATGTTGCAACAGCTTTTTAATAACCAAGAGTTAATATTATGTCCAGAGTGCATTCAAAATCGTACTTATGTTTCTCATGATGGAAAATTAAATATAATAAATGGTGAAATGTCTTTAGCTGATCTTGCGGTTTTAAAAACACGGCCTAATTATAAAAATGCAAAATCATTTTTGACAATTAAAGAATCTCCAGCAGGAGTGGAAACTAAACTCATTCGAATTAGTGATGGCAAAATATTATTTATGACAATTGCTGATAGTACAAAAACACTTGAGAGTAGTTTTAAACCATTGCATTTAGCAAAAGAACTTGAACGGCGACAATCCGGACAATCATTAAACTATGTATTTATAGATTTTGGATTTTATCAAGGAAATACTCTTCAGTTTGAGTTTCTTGAACAATGGGGTGATCGCAATCAACATTTATCAGGTTTAGTACTTTCGCTATGGGAACCTGTAGGGGGATTGGGTGCCACTTATCATTATTTAATTCCAAATCATCGTAAACTAAATTTTAGTTTAACGACATTTATAACATTATTTAGTTATGGAAATTCAGCAAATCCAAAAAATCCAGTAACGTTAGTTTATCAAGCAATGGGGCAATGGGCAATTAGTGGTAATTATGCATTATTTGGAATGGCTAATTCTAAGGGAACAATTTCATTTGGTATTACATTTTTAAATCCAGTATTGTTTCCGTTTTTGTTGTAGTTTTTTAAAAGTTTTGAGGTAGAAATGAATAAAAGAATTATTATATTATTAAGCTTAGTAATTGAAGTGCAGGTACTGCTTGGTTGTGCCAGTGGTCGTGAATTTTGGAATTATATTGTGGAAGAACCTGTGACAAAAACTTCTAAACGAGAAGTTGGTGAAGTAAATAATACTGTAGCTACAAATCATCAACAGCAAGTTGTGAAAGTAGCTTTTAATGATGGTAAAACCATGACTCAAGTTGAAATTCCAGTTATTTCATCGGGACAGCAAATAGTTATTGATCATAAAGGTAAAGGTAATGATCGCAATTTTAATTTAATTCCCCTTCCACCGTCAGATTCCGACAAAGCAATTGAAGAGAGTTATTTAAAGGATGGTAAGAGCATATCTGCAAAAGCTCAACCTGTGAGTATTACTAAATCACAAACTGAAATTCAAAAATTAGCAAAATCTGGTAACTACTCTTTGGCGTTAGAATATGTTACTCAAATTTTAGAACGATATCCCCAACATGCAGAATCCCTTCGTACAAAAGGGGCTCTATTGTTAAAAATGGGTGAAAAGAAAGCGGCATTGGCTAGTTATCAAAAAGCTCAAGAGTTGGAGCCAAGTCAAAGAGTACAAAAGGTAATTGATAATTTAGAAAAAGAAGAGGATAAAAATCCATGAACAAATTAATTAGTTATTTTTTAATATTATTATTTGGTAATATGGGGTTCGCACAAATTTCAGAAGACACTATTCAGATACCTGCAGTTGTTGAATCACAACTTCAAAGTTATCAAGAAAAATTTTATCAAGTCCTTAGTGAAGAATGCCCTTCGAGTTTATGTTCACCAGTTAATTGTGATGTTGTAAGATTTTTAACTTTGGATGAAAAACAAGACTCCTCATTACCTGGGCTGGAAACTCCACAAGAAAATATAAAAACTCCACAGTATAAAATTTCACAGGTGAAGTGCGAATTTACCTATGAGTCCACCTTAAATAATGAAACTTTAAATTCTATAAAACAACGAATTTTAGCAAAAGCTAAATGGTCAGGAACTCAGTTGCAATTAATTGGACGCAAGTTAAATCCGAAGTCAAACCAACTGGTGCAACTATTGGCAAGTCCATTGCCACAGGCTGATTTGAAATTACAAGATAACAAGTCTCAAGAAAAAAATAGTAACAATAATTTGTATCTTTTAATCGGTATGGCTGCATTGTTATTACTAGCAAGTTTAGTTTATTTTCTCTCACGTCAATCAAAAATAAATTCGAAATTAAATCCGAAGTTAAATTCTCAAGACTTAGAGAAGACTGCATTGCAGAATTCAATGCAGAATAAAAATGCAATCCCTGATGTTACTACTGCAATGATATTAAATCGTTCACAACATTTAAAAGACAAACTAAATCAAAATCAAATTTTAACTGAAATGGCATTGACTCCATTTTTACAAAATTCAGATTTAAAGAATTTATGTTTATTATTAAGACATTTTGGATCTGAAAGTTTAAAACCATTTGCAGATAAACTAGAATTTAAAGAAAAACTAACACAGCTCAGAGAAGCGTATCAAAACTATAATGATATCGCAGAATCAAATCTTGATGTCTGGAGTTTTTTTGATAAAATTGAAAGATATATTGTCGCGGCAGAAGTTGGTTCCTATGAAAAATCACTTCATGAAGAATTTTCTTTTATTCATACATTGGATACTTCTGAATTTTTTCATTTACTGCAAATATTAGCAGAAGAAGATATAGCATTGGTTTTATCATTTTCACCCAATCATTTGCAAAATGCTTTTTATAAAAAATTGCAGCCACAACAAATTTCAAATTTAGTTAATGAAATAACAAAAACAAAATATCTATCAGATAAAATAGTGAGGGAACGAGCTCTTTTCATTCGAAATATGTATTTAGCAAAACGAACAGAACTAAAAACCGTTGAACTTAATAAACTTCCAGTTATTGAACAATTAATTAATACATTAGAACCAAAAGCACGTTACCAGTTGATTCAAGGTTTAAAAGTAAATCATAAAGAATTATTTGATCAAGTCATAGACTCATTGTTTTTAGATGAAAGTTTACTGATTTTACCAATTGAAGTTTTGAATGAAATTTTTGTTTCTATACCAACAGATCAAATTGCATCTTATTTATCAAAAATTTCCTTTGCAGATAAAATTTTATCGAGAGTTAATCCTGTTCTAGCAAATAGTATCAAGGTTCAATTTAATTTTGCGAATTCTTTGGATTTTATCGAAGATTCTTCAACAATAAAAAATGAATCTGTTGGACGAGATGCCATTGTTCAACAAATTCGAAATCAAGTTTTAAAAGGAAAAATTAATTTAAAACGAATTAATGAATCACTTTTAGAGAGTTAGTAATGATTAATTTGAGTAGATTTTTAGTTAAGGATCTGTGTAGTATTCGAGAATGGGATTACTATTAAGATTTAGAATAAGAATAAGAATAAGAATAAGATTAGGATGAATTAATGAGAAAACGAATAATCAAATTTAAATTTATTTTAAATTTAATTTTAAAAATAGTTTTAAAAATTGGATTACTTTGTTCGCTATTATTGCAAGTTCATTGTTATGAGGGGAGTTCACGGAAAAGAAAAGATCCTAGTGGACCTCAAAATCGACGTGTTGATCCAATTCCATTACCATTTTATACAATTATATTAGATGCAATAATGTTATCACCAGAAAGCATTAATGATAGTAATTGTTTTATGGGCCTTGAAAGTGAAAAAAAGTACCGCTTAAATGAGTGGAGTATGCGCTTTAAATTGATTAAGGAAGGTTTAACTCAACTTGCAGATAAAGTTATCATTAATGAAATTAAAATTCCACCAGGTGACTGCAAAACTTTATATTTAATTGAAGATCGATCTATTTCAAACTCAGCACTAAATCCACAATATCCGACACAAGCAGATAGTAAATTACGTTTGAGTTTACATTTAAAAGCAATTTTCTGGGATCGTGATGTCTATTCAAGATCACCTTCACCGTCAGTGCAATCTAATGATTGGCTAGAAATTAAAGTTTTGAAAGAAAAAAATGTTAGGTCAAAAAGTTTACATTATTTTTTAATTTCAAATAAGACCTGGGGATATTTTGAATATTGGAAGTGGTTTTTACCTCAAACTAATTTATTATTTGTCAAAGGAATTGAATCACCAGATCCTGGAGAGAATGGGTTAATTGCAAGGGATGAGCAAATCAAAAAAGAAACAAAAGATTTTTTTGACTGGCTTATAGGATTTGCAAATGAGTAAGTCTATAAAAATAGAAAATAATTATATTCATAATCTAGCAAATTTACTTCGTTCACTACTTGCGCTTCTAATTGCGCTTCTTGCATTTCTTACATTCACTGTTGGTTGCAATTCAACTAAAGTTCCAATTCGCCCATTAAAAATTGATTTGCAAATCATTTCAACTCATTGGTTTGAGCAAGAGAAAGTAAGCTATTTTTTCTATCGAATTAAGGGTGAGTCAATAATGAGCCATAACTTTCAATTGGAATGGACGGATACTTCACAAAAAGATAAGTATAAAATTTTAGATTTAAATCAGGGGGTTCATACTCATGCACAGCTTGACTGTGGAACTGATTTGTGTGGAAGTTTTAGTTTTTACTCTGATACAGCACCTGAACAAATTTTTTTACGGCTAAAATACCATGAGCGTTCATCAATGTATGTTGAGGCTGATTCTTTTGTGCAGAAACATCGTCACAATGATAGTGGTGATAGTTTCAGTGCTTTATTTTATGGTGTATTTGATAAAAATAATCAACATATTCAACTCCGATTTGTGAATAATTTTGGAAGCCCAAGTGATAGTGAAATTAGTCAATATGGGTTGAGTAGAAACTTTAAGATAAATCATTTAAACTTAACATCTGCTGATTCCGATGAGTTAAGTATGCTAAAAATTACCAGTCAAAATTCTTATTTATTTCCGGCTCTAGTCTGTAGAGAAGATCAAGTAACTATTAATTTAAATCAAAGTATAACAGAACCATACACTTGGGTAAATTCTGACATAGGTAATAGTCCAAACTCTTATACTGGAGTTTGTATAAATATCAGTGGTTTAAGTAAAGATTATAAAGAGTTATTTAAGACTTTTTCTTTGGCTCGTAAAAATCCTAAAGTATATAAAGAAAATATTCAGTTCAAAACACCACTCAAAGATACTTTACAAATTCCGATAGCTGTTTTTCCATGTCCTAATGATGAGAAGTCAGCGAACCTGTTTTCACCTTTATTTTTTGAATATCAAAATTTTATCATGGGATTTCAAAATCTATCTAATGAAAAAATATGTTTTAAATTAGGAAATGAAATTAATTTTCAAAATGAATTCAAAAATAAATTAGTTACAGACTTACAGAAGTTTAAAACTTCAAATCAGCAACAACAATATGATTTTATTTTTAAAATTATTATTAATCACAAATTTAATTCAGAATTTCAACGAATTCAAGAGATCGTTCTCGAAGTGCTTAATCAAATCATTGAATCTGAAAAATTTAAAATTTCGCCACGTTTAGTGGGTGGTTTTATCTATGATAGTACCGCTGAGTTTAATCACCCTTTATTAGCTTCACAAAGTATTGTTTGGTGTCCACAAAAAAATGTTCCAGTAGGAAGTGAATTAATGGGTGATGATAATTGTTTAGTCGATGACGGTGGAGTCATAAAAAACAGTTTGTTTAATTTTCTTATTCCAATGGGACCATTTCCAACCCGGGCAAATTACGAAGCTTATGTCCAAAAGCATGGGGATAGAGGTTTAAGTAAAAATCCAAAACTTAAATTTATAAGTGTTCCAGCAAATGAGTTTACACAGCAAGATGAATCGCAAATGATTACTTATTTTGAAAGTCAAAAATTGATACTCAATGAAAATGAAGCGTTACGCATTTGTTCTGAAAACGATAATGAGTTTTTGTTATCGCAAATACGATTTAAAAAAATAAATAGCACTGAACCTGCATTTAATTATCTTCAGGGTCTAAATATATTTAATGCAGATAAAAATGGAGGAAATTTTAAAATAGGTGTTTCATGGAGTTATGCATTTTGGGGTGCCGTCTATTACAATTTGCCAGTTACTGGTTCTGTAATTGGAATTATTCCTTTTAAAAAAGATATTCAATCTCATAAGGAAGTCGGCGATAAAAAATGGATTAGGCCTTTGTGGAATTTAAATAATATTTTTGAGCACTGTACGGATTTTTGTGATCATCCCTACTTTGATGAGGCTGGTGTTTATCAACTTGATTCTATTTGGCGAGATCGTAATTCTAGTCAATGTATAAATTCAATGTTTCCGGAAAAAAACTAATGGCAACTTTACAAAGAAAATTCAATATAAGTAAATTAAGTAAAATAAGTATAATAACTAAAGATATTTTTAATAATTTTATTAATATAAATAAAATTAATTTCGAATTTACTATATATTTATTTATTTGTGTTATTATATTTCAGAGTTTGTCTGTTACGGTCGCTGCAGCGCCTGTTTCTTCATTTGATTTAGTTAATGAAGTCATTGTGCAATCTGAAAATCCACGATTATATGATTTAAATTTAGAAAAATTTGGTTTTGAGTTAACTAAATATTCTGTTAATGAAAAAAATAATTTTGAATCCAACGGAATTTCTTTAGGTTTGAGAACAAATTTATCTGCAAAGTATTTTTTATATACGGGTATTAGATCAACTTCAGTAACAAGCACCACTTCGTCTGACTCTTTATCCTTAACACCATTTAATCAGGCGGCACAACCAAGTAGAAAAGAACTTTACTTTCAATTTGGCATTCCTATAATTGCAGGCCGAAGTTTTACAATATTAAGTCCATGGATGTCAGACTGGGAACATTTAATATTGGCGAAAATAGGTTTGCATTACAATTTATATGATAAAAAAGGTGTATTACCTGCCCAACGTCCTATTAAATATCAGTTTGTAAGTGAAGTGGGTTTACGATTGCAATTTTCTTTGCCAAAGTCTCTAAGTGTTTTTGTTGACTATGATTATCAATATCCACTTAAAAAACCTGATCAAGATTTAAAATCCTGGACAATTTTAGGAGGAGGAATTGCTTGGTCAATATTTTAAAAAGAATATTTATTTTACTTTTCACTCTTTATATTTTTAAAGCTTCTGCAACAGTTGAAAATTTAGAACAAGGAATTTTATTTTACAAACAAGGGGATTTAGAAAAAGGTTCAGAGTTATTTCGTAAGATTCAATTTGGAGATAAAATAAATTGGACGAAAAAAGTAATTTTCTTAATGAATTATAATTATCATAAAAGTAATTATAATGAAGTATGGAGATCCCATCAAATTTTAGAGAGAACACAAAGGTCAAACCATGAATCCCTGAGACTGGCATTACTTGCAGAATATTCTGCAAAAGTATGTCCATTTCAAAACTACAAAGATATATTCACGTCCGACCCCATAGGAGAAGATTTTAAAAATTTATTATTTGCATCAGTATTTAGAAATTATCGAAAATTTATTACACCTGATTACCAAGTGGGTGACACTTTTGAAAAGTGGTTTCAAGATGGTGTTTTAGTTAGTTCTTTATCTCAATTCTCAGATCTATATTTACGAGATATTCCTAATTCAAAATTAATTTCAGGAAGTAATTGCCGAAATTTATTTGATACCCATATTGGTGATCAATTGTATTCGCAAAATAAAGAATTTGAATATTTAATACTTTTTTTGCAAAATAAAAATTCTCCATTTTATAAGCCAGAAATTTTAGCTCGGGGCTTTGAATTATCACAGCAACTTAAAATTGCAAATCCAATATTGGAAGAACGATTGAATGATTTAAGTGTTGATAGTTTTAAAAATATCAAAGAACCAGAGCGACGTTTTTTATGGAATTTAAAGGTAAGTAAAAATCAAATTTCTGAAGAATTAAAAAATAAAACCATACTAGATATAGTAAAGAATGCAAAAACAGTCGAAGATATAGAGTGGATTGCTTTGGTTGATTTAAAAAAAACAGATATCGATTTAAAGTTAAAACTTCTTGAGTTGTTAAACTCCTTTGATAAGTATCAAAAGAATACAGATGTTTTGTATGAACTTTGCTATACTTATTGGAAAAAAAATAACTTACAAAAAACATTGTTTTATTTGCGGCTTTTATTAAATGAGGGTGGAAATAATCAATTAACTAATTTTGCCGCGCAAATATTTACTGAAATAAAATGGGATGATACATCATTAGGTGCATTTGCAGCAAGTATACCAAAATCATTATGGTTAAAATTTAATTTAGATTTACTTAAAAAATATGCTTTTAATGGGAATCGAAAAGAGTTTTATTCTGTATTGAAACGTATTCCTAAAAATCATTATTTTTTTAAAGAATTAAATCTTTATGTATCAGTCTTAGAACGTAATGCAAATAAATTAAAAAAAGAATTGAATTCAAAAAACAATTTTTCAAATAACAGATTGAAACAATCCGCAATCAACTTTATTAATGATTATGCTAAAGTTCAATTACAACTTTCTCAAGCAGATTTCCAGAATTTAAAATCCATAAACCAAATAATAATTTTAAAACTTAAGTCATTATTAAATAAAGCAAGTGATTCTGAAAATGAAAATATTCAACAACTGATCTTTACTTTTACAAATTCATTGGATGACAATTGGATCAAAGGTAATTCTGCAGTTCGTAATGGTATTTTAAAGTTGGGTCAATTAGATTTAAAAACACTAAAAAGTTCTAATGGAAACCTTAATATCCCATTTGAATATCCTACACAATTGCCCTATAGAGAATTTTATATTCGCCCCCTTGAAAATAATTATGAGATTTGGGATAATTGGGATAATTATTAATGATGGACGATTCAAAGATTAAGATTTATCGAAATGTTTTTTTTATTTTCATACTTTTTTTCGCTACCAGAATCAGTATGGATTTAATAGTTCAAATGCCAAACTCAGTTAATGCAATTCAGAATTTGCAAAACAAAATAGAATTTAACAATATCAAAAACCCAAAACATAAGAATAAAAATATAAAATCAACACAGTTAAATGCTCATAACCAAGATAAGCTTGACCCGGAAGTATTTAGATCGATGTTTAGTAAGCAAATATCTCCTAGTTTTATTTCTTGTCTTGAAAATCATTTTACAATGAGCAATGAACTTTTATTAACTTCACGATTAACAAAAACAGGTAACTTGATAGATACAAAATTGGTAAATCTTAACGCCTCAAACGAAGTACCAGATTGTTTTTCAACAGAAATAAAAAAAATGAATTTTAAACTTTTAACAAAAGATTTTCAATCCTCTTCTGTTGAAGTTCAATGGACTATTAAATTTTAAAAGATAAAAATAATTGTTTATTCAAAGATAAATTCTATATTATTAACTTCTTCTGGTGTTGCTGTATCAAGCTCGACTGATCCTTTGGAATGGATAGGTGCAGACTTCTTGAACTGCTCCACGGTTGAATTGCAATTGAGTCCCTCAATTGTGGCTGTAGCAAAAGCTGAACCTCCAGGACAGTCAAATGCTGAGATAGAGATTCGAACTTTGCAAAGTGTGCCTATTGGTTTTGGGGTCAATAACTGAATCGTATCTGGATTTGGTATCAGAAATTGATTACAGATAGCGGAGTTTGATTCACCAATTATTTTTCCTTTATAAATTAACCTTGTCAAACTCCATTCGTTCTCAGGAGAGTTTCCCACCAACTGTTCTTCAACAATCCATTGTCCGGAGGAATTTTTGTTAACATCCAAGATGATGACTTCAGCAAAAGATACTTGGACGAAAAGTAATATTGAAATCAATAAAAGTACTAGTTTCATAATTGATCCTTTTTTATGAAGGTACATTTGTTCAAAAAAAAATTCAAGAATTGATTTTAGTGACATTACACAAGTATTTTCAAAACTTCTCAAACTCCACTTTACTTGGAAGTATACCCATTTTATCAATTTTTAAATAAAATGTGATATGAGAATTTTGGATTGAATTTGACAGATCTTGATCTTCATATAGTATGATATTATAATCTTTGAGTGGATCTAATAACCCCTTGAGTGGGCCTTGAATGCTTGATTGCAGCGAATAACGTAAAGGAGATATATGTTTCACTCTCAAACATTAGCCAAAGCCATTTCTGAACTGGAAACTACGGCAGATAACATCAAAAATAGAGCAGATCAGTCCTCTGAAGATATTAAAAAATTAGAAAAGTATTTAAGCCAAAAATTTATTGGCATCGAAATTGGTATCAATGTCCAAGATCATAAAATTGATGAAGATCATATGAAGGTATTTGAACTTGCAGGTATGTCAAGTGTCCTCCAATTTCTTATGAGAGAATTTTTGTTCTGGAAAAAAGATGAAACTACAAAAAAATTTCGTCTCATTTATGAAACTCACTCATTAAAGGGTGATAAGATAAATGGTTATAAAATTTGGCCTGAGAAAAAACCACTAATTGAATGCTCTTTATTTGATCGACTTCGTATGCACGAAAAATTGTATTTGCTTGTAGAGCATATCAAAAAGTTGGTATAATTTCCAGTGGCTCCAAAATTTCTTATTCAAAAAATACATGGATTTACTTTCATTGAAAGTTTGTAAAATAGTTATTTTTAAAATTATATTTCTACTTATTACAAATCAGTTTGTATATTTTCAACAAACAAAGTAAGTCCACATAACATTGTGAGAAGAATATTAAATTAAATGCAGTTTCTTTTGCGGAGGTCAATGGTGACGAATGAGGAAAGATACTTAAATCTTATTGGTATTCAGCAAAGACCACCTAGTGTTTCATATTTAACTTCACTTATTCATCACCATTTATCTAAGATCCCATATGAAAACATATCAAAAATAATTCGTTATTACGAAATTGGACCTTCAATTCCAACCCTCGAAGAGTTTGTCGAGGGTGTAGCTTAAAAAACATATGGTGGCACTTGTTTCACTCAGAATATTTATCTCAACTATATTTTAAATTACATTGGATTTAAATCAGAACTTATTGGTATTCGAAAAGATGGTATTCTTTCGCACTTGAGTCTTCGAGTTAATATAGATGGATCAAATTACTTTGTCGATGTTGGTATTATGTCATCAATAGCCGGTCCTTTTCTAATCCATCCATCTGCATCTTTTACCAAGGACCTTGGAAATCAACGATTTATATTTTCTCCATTGAACGATTGTGAAAATTATCTTTTTGAAATTTGCAGAGATGGTAAATTGATAAGGAAGTTTGAATCTTCATCGTTGCCTTTTACAAAACAGGATCTAGATATTGGTATTAAAAAGACTTTCGATCGCTCAGCTATGTTTATGACCACTCTTTGTATTCATCGTGTTTTTGAATCGCATTCAATTGGGATTTGGAATAAAAGTTTTTATAAAATTAATGGCGCTGAATATTTGGTTAGAGAGATACAAAATTATTCTGATCTTAAAACTGTTTTTAATGAAGAATTAATGATACCTAATTACCCATTGGAGTTAATTTTGAGATTACTGTTATCCGACTTTTAAATTTGACCAGATTTTGTTTATGGCGCCAATTAAATTTGGCCAGTTGATGGCGTAGTGCTAATTGATCGGTGCTTGTGAGTCAACTTCTGCTTTCAATGCCTTTCTTTTTTTCGCAACCTCTGAT
>SXGU01135717.1_pt1 | contig 49508 bp, 52 predicted proteins | sample 3174531 | NCBI WGS metagenome assembly SXGU01 (sample SAMN11356863, study PRJNA531348) | freshwater metagenome | isolation source: freshwater sample F1-140 | place: China: Fuxian Lake, Yuxi | collected 2017-12-25 | reverse complement strand
TTTTGGAAACCGGTAACGATTCCTATCGATTTAAACAGCGGAAAAAGGCGCTAGAAAACCAATAACCCCATAAGTTAACTGGAAACTTTTCGACGATCTTTCTTGGAAAATTATGGAAACTTTTCAAAGCTGTTTGACATTGATGACGATAAAAAGCATTTACGCTGGCTTAACGATCATCTTAATGACAAGCATCTTGATGAGATAAACAAGACCAGGATTGACGGAATAAAACAGGCTAAGCAACAAACCGGTGTAACAAATGCTACGGTTAACCGTGTGCTGGCTGTAATCAGGTCAATTCTTAACTGTGCTAAGAATGCTTGGGAATGGCTTGAGACGGTACCTTCGGTTAGGTTACTGCCGGAACCAAAAAAGCGATTACGATGGCTAACTCAAGATGAAGCAGCGCGGCTACTGCGGGAATTGCCGAAACACCTTGAAGCAATGGCCCGGTTTACGTTGGCAACGGGGTTGCGCGAATCAAACGTTACAGGTTTGCAGTGGGCTCAATTGGACATGCAACGCCGTTGTGCATGGATTCATGCAGATCAGGCTAAAGGCAATAAAGCGATTGCTGTACCTTTAAGCGATGAAGCACTGGCGGTTATTTGCGGACAAATAGGCAAGCATGACACGTATGTTTTTACTTACGAAGGCGAACCCGTAACTCGTGCTAATAATCACGCATGGCGTAAAGCATTGGTCAGGGCGGGTATTACTGATTTTCGCTGGCATGACTTACGCCATACATGGGCAAGTTGGCATGTGCAAAATGGAACGCCGTTGCATGTGCTTAAAGAACTGGGTGGCTGGGCTGATTTAACGATGGTGTTACGGTATGCCCACTTATCAAGTAAGCATCTTGAAGAGTATGCGGGAAACTCAAAAGTTGTGACAAATTTACTACGGACATAAAAAAGGGCTTAGCTATTTATAGCTAAGCCCTTGATATTCTTGGAGCTGGAGATGGGACTCGAACCCGCGACCGGCTGATTACAAATCAGCTGCTCTACCAACTGAGCTACACCAGCGAAGAACCGCTATTATACACAATATTTTCTAATTATCTAAAATTTATTTTTAAGCACAGCAATTGTGAGTTCAGTCTATGGTTTCAACCCAACGGCATCGTTCGCTAACTATCCGTGAAGTATTCGTATTGCCTATGCCTTTGGCGATTAGCGATATGACTCTGTCGTCGGTGTCGTAGCCTATGTGTGCCTCCAGGGGATTGACGAATTTCCCCAAGCCGAACGCGTCGATGATGGTTGCCACATTGATGTTAATATTGGTGACATCTATGCAGAGCCTTGAATCCAGGTATTTTTCTACAAAGCCATGCGGAATGGCATAACTCAACAGATCGTTGGGATCGCTAAAAGCGATGATGGGTGTTTTAGTGAGCATGCGCTGATTATACTTTTCGCCTTCAGGCAGGCAATAGGCCGGTTTTTGATTGCTTACTTCCGGTAGTTTGCGCCCTAATTGCAACATGGGCAGTTGATTGGACATCATATAAATTGGGATCGTCTTCTTCCTTAATGCGTCCTTGAAGTCGACGTCGCGCTGATTCAGCAACGAAGCGATACGCTGCATGCCGTCGATTATTATGCGGCTGCCGAGACTATGGGAAATAAAGGCATATTGATCAAAAGTAATATTTTTTACAGCCGAATCGTCATTAAATGAGCAAGCCTGCACGACATCATCGGGCAAGCCGTTCCAATTACTTTTGGTCATCCAGCAAAACGCCTGACCAAATGAAACCAGAATATCTTCCCGACTTTCACCCAGATAGATAATGGGGTCCGGGCCTGTATCATTGGAAAACTTCTTCATCAGATCGTTGATTTCCGCTCTGCGAAAGGAATATTCGCCCGAGTTATCGTAGGCAAGCACTTCTTTTTGTTCGGCGGTAATGGCGGACCACGTCAATTCATAAAACAACAGCTCTTTACTTCGGTCTTTGCTTAACAAGCGAACAGCTCTTAAATTGCCCAGGTTTTTGTTTTTCCCAAGCCGGTCCGTCAGGGTAATATTTTTATATTGTTTGGACATCACCGGTAAATCCAGTTCCTTGGACAGCTTTTCTACAAATTGTGTAGAGTATCCCGGTAGATGGTCACCGACTCCATGCACCATGAGAACCTTCATTTTACCCGCCTTATTGTCGAGAAAGGGCGCGATTCCGTTGAAGGGTTCACCCCAGATTTCACAGGTACGGGTATCGGTTGCTTGCTGTTTTTCGAGAAATGCTTCGGCAACGCCTTTGCCGAGGCTGGAACAGCCGGCTGTATGTAGAGTAATAATCAGTAAAAGAGTTTTTTTAAATCGCAGATTCATGCATTTTATCGGTAAAAAATGATAGTTATTGGCGTGGAACGGATGAAGCCAAATGGCGGCGATACACGGTGTTTGTGTGCGGCTCTCATTCTACGATAGATTGAGCGAGCCAGAAAACCATGCTTACCCAATAGAGTAAACCCATAAAATCCGCAACAAGGTAGCGCATTCCACAAGATTAGCAAAACTCTTTGGCTAGGCAGGCTATAGCCACTGCCGGTGCGCAATCGGCTGGTTTTATGGCTGTCTGCTTGGACGATTCGGAAAATAAATCACAAAAATCCAGATAAGGGCGAGCAGATAATGTTGCAATTTGTCGCACCAGGAACCGTCCTATCCCGGCGCCTACCAATGGACTATTGTCGGCCAATGGGTGTCGGGATAATTGGCGCTGACAAGCTCGCTGGATTTTTTGTAATTGCTGGGCGCGTATGTTTTCAGCGAATCGTTGCCATCGCGGTAGTTCGATAGGAGAAAAATCGCAGCCTATCATGCGCGATAATCGTCTGGCGCTGGCGTTGACGGTTTTTTCCGCGCCATCTGCTGTTTCGGTTTGGTCGTGCGCTTCATTCAACTGGCCTGTTAAACGGTAAACATCCGCCATGGTTGCGAAATATTCCGCCATGATGCCGATTTCCTTGCCGTCGTCAATGGCGGTTTGCGCAACGGCCATGACTGCGGTTCTGACAATCCCTGTATAAATCAGTTCTTGTGATATTAAGCGTTGGTAATCGGTGTAACCTTCTGCCAATACGTTGCCTTTATTAAACAACAGTATATCGGTTGTAGTGCTGCCCACATCAACAAATAATCCAGTGCTGACTTTTTGCGCAGCAAAGATGGCACTTGCCAACCAGTTGGCAGAGGCTATTGCTTGATAATGCCGGGGTTCAATTTGTGCAGCAGGTAGCATACCTGCATAGCCTGCAAAGATTAATAGCTCGGTTTCGGGTAAGAACTCACGCATGGCGGCAATGATTTGCTTAACGCCATCATCCCTGTCGGCAAATAAATCAACCAGTTCCCCTGTCATCGTGATGGCATGGCAGTACTCTATTGCGGGTAGCTCTCGCATGATGGTCATTACGGCTTGTTGCAATTGTGCCAAGCCTTTCCATAACGGGCAGGGCTTCTGGACAACGGCAATAATTTCATCCGCTTGATTCATGACCGCTGCTTTGACATGGGCACCGCCTATATCCCAGCCGATAATATATGAGTTCATTTTACCCTGATAGTGATGGATTGATTGTTGGTTGCCCTTAATGCAGGCTGGCCGTTGAGTAATTGCAGTACCGCTTCAGCAACATTAATGCCTGTAGCTTCGTATATGCCGGTAAATGAGGTGGTCAGTCTCGGGTTTATTTCCAGTACTAAGATATGTTCCGGTGTTTCTATCAAGTCAATACCGACATAACCCCATAGTTCTGGTAAGGCGCGGGCGATGTTTTCGACTATATCCCGATATAAGCGTAAATCGCCAGGGTAATTCACTGTGATTTCCGACAAATGATATTGCTTGTCGATAATGCTGAAATGCTGCAAGTTGGCGCACAATAACCAGCCTTGGCCTTGTTTAAACAGGCAGGATAAACTGGTTTTTTTACCCGTTATATGTGGTTGAATAATGTATTGCCCGTTTCGTACGGACATCAGGTCAAAGTCTTGCTGATCGATGATCAAATAACTGTCCGCACAGCCCGCGCCATCAACAGGCTTTATTATCCATTCTCCGGGGGCATAATTCACGCCGTCAAACAAGCGGGTTGGAACAGTCGCTATGCTCTGCTGATTGAGGTGTTGCCAAGTATAAAACTTGTTGCCGGTAATGGCGACCATATCGGGAGGCGATGTCAATAATAGCTTGCCCATCGATTCAACGGTTCGGCACAGCGTTTGGAGTAGACCATCAAATTCGGGTGCTATAGGCCATACGGCATCACAATGGCTGGCTAGGCGGACAAATTCTTCTTCACTGTTATGGTCCGGTCCGATAATGACGGTATTTATTCCTGCTGTATTGATTGAGTCGGCGAGACGGCTGTCAAGCATAACTGTGAGTTCCATGTCTTTTATTGTCGTGAAGTTATCAAGCAAGGCTTGCAGCATCAAGCGCCCTTCATCGGCCAGGGATTCAGGCAATTCCTGCTTATTGAAGCCACCACTGCTGATATATTCGAAAATCAATATTTTCATGACGGGATCAAGGGTTGAAAATATTCGGTATTCATCATAAGCATAAATGAATTAAAAATACTCGTTTTTTAGGTCGGAAGAGTCGGTTATCAGAGTGGTTTGCGGGTGTGATGTTAAGTGTATCTCAGTCTGTGCTATTGTATCCCGTGTCCCGCAACAACATTTATTTTATGAAAATAATTCCGGTAATCGATTTGAAAGACGGCATTGTTGTTCATGCCAAGCAAGGACAGCGTGAGCATTACCAGCCGATTAAGAGCAGGCTGTGTGAATCATCGGATGTTTATCAGGTTATCAACGCGTTCCTGCGTATTTATGATTTCGACACATTTTATATTGCCGATTTGAATGCCATTACCGGACAGGGTGACCATAAACAATTAATCAGCGATATATTGGCCGCTTTTCCAAAAATCATGTTTTGGGTGGATAGTGGTTATCAGGTGTACAGCAAGGTATCAAGGCAACCCGGTAATTATTTGCCGGTGTTGGGAAGTGAGTCTTATAACGATGAAACAATTTTTGAGCTTAAATCCTTCAATAATAACTTTGTTCTTTCTTTGGACTATTCTGCTGCTGAAGCGCTGGGAGCAAAGAGTCTTTTTTACAATCAGGCCCTATGGCCGGACATCGTTATTATCATGACGCTGAATTGCGTAGGCGGAAACTGTGGCCCTGATTTAACCAAGTTAAACAACTTTTGCAGGCAATATCCTGATAAAAGGTTTGTTGCTGCCGGAGGTATAAGAAATAGCGCTGATTTAGCGGCGTTAAAACAGATAGGTATTGAGCTCGCGCTTATTGCCAGCGCGTTGCATTCAGGGGCAATTATACGTGAAGATATATTGAATGTTTCAGGCAAAAAATACCCCGGTAAACCGGGGTATTTTTAACAGCTTTTGTCTGGGTTAAACTGAGTCTGGGTTATTCTTCAATACCTTAGATAGGTGTATTCTGAAGAAATAGGACTTTGACTGTTTGTTATAACCCACACTAAAGCTTATACGTTGTTAGCTGCAAACGGATGTTTGGCGGTAGATTTTTGTGCAACAACTTCGGCTGCGGTAGGCGAGCCGGCAACAGCGCGTTTTAAGGCTTCTTTTGTTGCTTCATAGTTGAATTTTTCGATTTTTGCATCGTCTTCTGCATTCCAGTGTATAAATACACCAACTGATACGAATAAATCGTCTGCTTCGTCTGCTGGGATTGTACCGTCTTCCACACAATCAGCAACAGCCATGGCAACACCGCGTTGCGCTGGGCCAAACATTTGAACAGCTTGCTTGCCACCTTTAATTGTTACTTTGTTGAACATAACAGTTGCAGGTTTAACCATCAAATTAGGTGCAACAACAGCCAACAGGCTGGAAAAACCGTCTTTGTTATTGGTTAAGCAGGTTGCAAATGCGGTTTCAGCTGCTGAACCTCTAGGTCCGACCATCAGATCGATATGAGCAACTTCATTGCCATCGCCAACTAAAGATTCGCCAACACGTAAGTTATTGATTTTTGCCATGCTTGTTTTCCCCTATGAAGAAAATTTAAAAAAAATTGAAAAAAATTTCAGATAATGTTAGATTCAATCCGTCCGCGGCAATTACTCCGGGTCAAATGTTGCCAATATAATCTTGTAAAAATACTGCTAATACTGTCGCTACAGTCATATCTGCCGTAGTACCGGGATTTAAACCTTTTGACTTAAGCTCCTGATCTATTTGATGAAGCAACGGCATAATGAGCTCAGGATTATCCGTTCTAGTTAACTCTTTGCTAAGCAGAATCATCTGTTCAGCAACCATTTCAGTGTGCTGATTGCCGAATTTTCTTACTATATGGCTATCGGGAAATTGACTTAGCAACCCTGCATAAACGGCCACAGTTGCCCAACACCTTCTTCCCCATTTAGCCATAAAATCATTATACATGAAAATTGCAAAATCAAAAACATCTTTGTAATCGGAACTATATTGAAGTGCAATACGATCTTTTGCACTGGCTAAATTCATGGCCTGGAGCAAGGTAACCGAGGCTTTTGATTTAACATCCTGTTCATCCGATTCGCCCAAGCCGCCGGGCGATGCTAGCGATATTGCTTTAAAAACCCAGTCGGCATCTTCCACCGTTGTTGAGGCCAGAACCTGATGCAATGCTTGTCTTAATGTCATTCCCGGCTGTATATAATTGATTGCCTGGATGAGGGGAGCGCACAATAAAATAATACCTAAATTGGTATTACAAGCGACAGCCTCACGCGTGGCCTTGACGGCGTAAAATATTTTTTCGCCCAAACTATAATCGGGATTGCAAAGCGGGGCGGCGCTAACTTCGGCGCTTGTTCTAAAATCAGCCACGGTCATATCATGACCATCGGCATATATGCTGACGTTACCTGGCTTAAACGCCTGCAATTCTTCCTCGCAAGCCTGTTGATAAAAATCGCTGAGAAGCTTTGGAGAAATCATGAAACAGCGGCAATGATTTTAGTCATTTTGACTCGGCGGCTGATTAAATCATCTGCCAGTAATGCGGCGATATTGATATCGCAAACACTTTCCAGTCCTTTCCATGCAGGAATACTGTTGACTTCAATGACCATATAATGTCCCTCCTTATCTTGAATAATATCGACACCTGCATAATCCATTGCCAGTGCAGCCGTTGCTTTAACTGCTAACTCAGCTAATTCGGTATCCGGTTCAATACGTTCACAACTCGCGCCGCGTGCAACATTGTTCAACCATGATTTACCTCGCCTGCGCATCGCTGCAACTGTACAGCCGTTAATCACAAATACGCGGTTATCGGAAAAACCCACGCCCGCACAATGCACAAATCGTTGCAGATAATAGACGCCTTTACTGCCGGTCAGCCAGAATAAATCGGTCATTTTTTCAATGCGGCGAATTCCTTCGCCTTGCGAACCGAATAAGGGTTTACTGATCAGAAAATTGCCTTTTTTCAATTCCGCCTCAGCAATCGCCAAGGCATCGGCCCGATTACGCAAAACCCAGGTGGCCGGTGTAGGCAATCCCGCGTTATGCAGCAAAAAGCTGGTCATACCTTTGTCGACACTGCGTTCTACGGCGTGTCCGTCATTGTAAACGGGGATAGACATCGCTTTTAAGGCATGAAGAATATCCAGGTATAAAACCACTTCTTCCAGCGAACCGCCCGGTACGCCGCGTACAAAGGCCGCATCAGGCAAGGCTTGCTCAAAGCCGGGGATAATTAACGGTTGCTGATCGGGTTCAATACTGAATCGGCATTCTGTTAACGATACAAACTCAGTGCTGTAACCGAGGCCGGCAAAAGCAAGGCGCAATTGCTTGCCATGCCAACCGGGATCATCGGTGAAAATAACTAATCGACCCACATCAAAACCTTAAAAATCATAGCTGCACCCCGATTCGACGTAGCAGCGGTAACAAAACAAAATAACAGGCAACGGTCGCCGCCGCCGAAAGACCCAGGCTGAGCCAGAATCCCAAACCCTGTTTAAGTAATAGCGGCAACAGCAAGAACAACAGCAGCGAGGGCAATACCAGCCAAAAAATCTGGCTGGAAAGCTCGGCAATTTTTGTTGAATCTACGCCATCCAAGTGCAACCAGACCATCGCCAGTAGAGATGTCAACGGTAAAGCGGCAACGAGCGCGGCAAACCCGCTGCTCCGTTTTGCGATTTCAGACACCAGTACGATGACCAGCGCAGAAATAACAAACTTCAGGACGTAATAAAGCATCGACGCGTAAGTTATAACCCGAATGACTGGTCCAATAACGCATTGTCCAGCTTGCCGGCGCGGAAACTCTTGCCTGAATCCACAGCCGTCACGATGACGCTGGCGGGACTGAACAGCATGGCGTCAATCTTGAAGAAGTCGTATTCGTATTGTTTAAAGATGTCCGCAAACGGTTTGCCGTAATCTTTAGAGGTGGAGCTGGGTAATTCCTTAGCCAATTTTTCCGCCGCTTCATCGCTGCCTTTAACAAACAGATGCACTTGGCCTGCAAATAAAATGGCATCGTTAGTCCGGCCCATGGCTTTAACAAAATTCGGATGCGGCGGGCAGATCGGCGCACTGCCGCTACCGTCAATAATATTCTCGAGCGGGAAATGCAGGGCATGGGCTTTGTGCATCGCGACTTCCAGTACGCGCGCCACCACTTGAACGCCACCAGCCAGACTGCTGGTCGGTGTCACGATAATAGTCAGGTTTGCAGGGTCGACTTTACAAGCTGCCGCGACTTTTTCAACGATAGCCAGCGGCGGAATGGCGTCATTTTCAATGACCAGCACGGTGGTATCGGCTGTATCCAGATAATCTAACTCTTTATATAGCTCTTCAACCGGCTCCTGCTTGCCGTCTTTTAACTTGGTTGCCATCGCGCGGGCAGGCCCTGAACCCAAGGCGTAATATTTTTCATGCGACAGGCTCCAGCCGGCATATTGACTACCCAGACAACCCAGAACCGGATTGCCGGTATGAACGTTAACCGACAATGGCCAGTTATCGGTATAAGCACTGTGACTGATGGTGACCGTACCCATGCCGCCCAGACAAATTTCAGCAATAATGCGTCCCGCCTCCAATCCGCCCGGTACCTTGATACCGGCATCGATAATTGTGCAACCGTTTTCCAGGCGCTGTACTGCCACTCGCAAAAGATCGGCATTGGCGAGCAAATGCTGCACCAGGGGTTGAGTCAATTTATTAACGCTAGCTTGATATTCCATGGGGGTTAAAACCTTTCCAGTTTAGTGATGATGAATTGTTGTAGACTCAGAAGCTGCGCCTGGACATGCTCTGAGTCATTTTGGTGGGCAATAATACTGCAAATGGGCTGTCCTGCGCGACAGATAACTCCAGTGTCAGGTAAATCCATACAGCCGTCAGGCCAGTCAAATCGGTCCGGGATTATTACATCGCGAATTGCATAGACAATTTGATAAGCCGTATAACGCGGGCCATTACGCACAATGGGGGCTATGTCTTCGGAACTCAAGCCTGCGATGCAGGCGGTGATATGCCGGATCAATAAATCATCATTATATAGCTGCATACTGGCCGAAGGCCGCGCATTAATTTCGAGCACGGAAAGATGCTCGTCAGTTAGAATAAAATCCAGCGAATTTAATCCCTTAAGTCTGAATGCCGGTACAAGTTTGTTTAGCCAATCGGATACCAGTCGTTTCTGAGTATTCGATAAATCACTGCTGTTAATAACGCCGGAAAAAATAAATTCCCGATCTTGACCCAAATCGATCAGCCATTGGCGATTAAACCCAATGACTTGAGCCTTGTCTCCGTCTGCCAAAAACAACACCGAATGCGGTGTACCGTGTTGATATTGTTGCCAATAAATGAATGATTCCAGTCGGTCGCAGGGTCGGTAGCGCTTTATTCCCGCACCGCCTTGGCCCTGCATTGGCTTAACCAGCCAGTCATCGACAAAATCGGGCGCATGAAAAGCAACGGCAGGGTAGGGGATAGCCGACTTCGCCAATTCCGCAAAAAAAAACGGCTTATTTTGCAAGGATAAAAAAGTTTCAGGCGTATTACCCAGAATGATAAGTCGGCTATCCAGATAAAACAGGCTTTCCGGATACGATTCGAAACCGCTGCCGTAAATAACATGCGTTACGGCATAGCGTTCAATAAAGTAGTCTATCGCCGATGTTATATCGGCTTTGGCCAGTGAAGGGACCTGACGGAAATCTTCAGCATAATGTCTCGTATCGAGATCGGCAAACAAGTCAATAACCAGCGGTTTCAGGTTTTCCATCTTTGCCGCCTGCGCAAGCATACGCCCCGAACAGGAAATAAGGATAATGAATTCAATTGATTGCAAAGGAAACTTGCTGATGCCCGCGTTGTCTGACCGGTTCTCATGCTGAAGTGCAGAGAATGGTAAATGTAAAAATAACTGGTATATGTTAACCCGGCGATAGTGAACCCGGTAAAATAAACACAACCCGTTCACCCGATAACCGCACAAAGCCGACATGTTTTTCGCCAAAGACTTTATAGAAACCGCTGAAGGATTACGTTTCGCTATCGTGGAACACGGTACCGAACACGGCAAAGTGCTGTGTTTTTTACGCTATGTGCAGCGAACCGCCGGTTGGGAAAAAATTGCCACTGAAGCGGCAAACGCTTTTTTGCAGCGACATCATCCCGATTATCTGCACTATTCGCCGGTCTTGGATGCGCATTTACACGCCGTCGCGACAAGCCGCATCGTCAAGCATCATCGACCCAGACAGCGACTGCAACACATCATGCAGTCAAATCAGCATGACGCGGTTGAAAGGGACCTGCTGCAACTTTGCGGGCTATTGCAAGAACACGGCCTGGACTTAACGCAATGCGGAATCACCGGCTCGCTATTGATAGGCGTGCAGAAACACAGTTCGGACATTGATTTAATCTGTTACGGCAGGACGGTTTTTCATCAATGTCGGGCCATTATCCGAAAATTGATTGACAGCGGGCACTTGCAGGCGCTGAATGAACACGATTGGCGACAATCTTACCAACGCCGTTCCTGTGATTTAAGTTTTGCCGAATATGTCTGGCATGAACGGCGCAAAGTCAATAAAGCGGTCATTAACGGACGAAAGTTTGATTTGAATTTTATTGACGATGCTCCGCGATCCAAGCCTGCAAGGCATCAAAAACACGGCGCCATCACCTTGCAGTGCAAGATTGTTGATGACACGCATGCTTTTGATTATCCGGCCCGGTTTAAAATAGACCATGAACATATCGATGCTGTTGTCAGTTTTACCGCCACCTATACCGGCCAGGCTGTTGCCGGTGAAACGGTCGAAGTATCGGGTATCGTGGAGCAAACTGCGGACGGCCGTAAACGTATCTTGGTCGGGTCCACGCGTGAAGCGCACGGTGAATATATCAAGGTGATTCATGTTTGAGTCAGCCGATTTTGCCGCCGTCATTTTTGATATGGACGGACTGGTGCTGGATACCGAAAGCACTTACCACGTTGCTTGGCAACAAGCTGCTGGAGTGATGGGTTATCAGCTTTCGGACGCATTTTGCCTGTCCCTGTCGGGACTGAACGGCGTTGCTATAACGCGCATGTTGATTGACTTGTGCGGTCCTGATTTTGACTTGCCGGGATTTAACCGCACAGCCGCTCATATTTGGCGCGACACTGTCGGCAGGCAGGGTATAAAAATCAAGCACGGCTTTAGCGAATTGCTGGAATTTATCGTCCGGCAACAACTACCTTATTGTCTGGCAACCAATAGCCGCGCCGACAACGCCCGTGAATGCCTGATGCTGGCCGGTATCCCCGATGCTTTCCCAATCATCATCAGTCGGGATGATGTCCCGTCAGGCAAACCGGAACCGGATATTTTTTTAAAGGCGGCAGCATCGTTACAAGTGCCGATAAACCGGTGTCTAGTTCTTGAGGATTCTCATGCCGGTATCCTGGCGGCATCCAGGGCCGGGGCCAAGTCGGTGTTTATTCCGTCGTGTTTGCCTGTTGATCCCTCAACTGTTCAACTGTGCGATTGGATGCTGAGCGATTTGACCCAGGTGTTGGCTTGCATTAAAGACTCAAAGTAACTCCGTGCTCGCTTAGTTCACCCATAGCGGAAACGGATCAGGTATAATTTCCGCTCTTTTCCGTACCACAATGAAACATAAGTTTGATAGTCCAACATTCTAAAGTCAACGTTTACGCCCCCGCCAGATTGCACATGGGCTTTATCGATTTAAGCGGATCATTAGGGCGTCATTTCGGCAGCATCGGTATTGCGCTCAATGAACATGCCACCCGCCTGTCGATGGCGGGCGCACGGCAACGCCTGATTACCGGTCCCTCTGCCGAGCGCGCCGACAAATGTCTGACTATGTTGTGCCATGCCTTAAATGTGTCCGATAAGCTCCATATCAACATCGAGTCCGCTATCCCGGAGCATGTGGGATTGGGTTCGGGTACGCAAATGTCGCTGGCCATCGGTTCTGCGTTGAATGCGTTTTATGACCTGGGACTGACAGTGCGAGATATTGCTTCGGTCATGGACAGGGGCTTGCGTTCGGGCATCGGCATCGGTGTGTTTGAACAGGGTGGGTTGGTCGTTGATGGAGGCCGCGGCGAAAAGACGATTACCCCGCCGGTGTTGGTGCATCTGGACATTCCCGAAACCTGGCGTTTTATCCTGGTGCTGGACCAACGCGGCCAAGGCTTGCATGGTCAGCAGGAAATACAGGCTTTTAATGCATTGCCGGCCTTTCCGCAACTGGAAGCGGCGCGCTTGTGTTACTTATTGTTGATGCGAGGATTGCCCGCCGTTGCTGAAAATAACATCATTGAGTTTGGTGAAGTCATTAGTCAATTGCAGCGTTCGGTCGGCGAACACTTTGCTTCTGCTCAAGGTGGTATTTTTACCAGTCCTGAAGTGGCGGCAGCCATGCAATGGCTGGCGCAACAAGGCGCGGTCGCCATCGGCCAAACCTCGTGGGGACCGACCGGATTTTGTGCCGTTGATGGAGTGGATAAAGCGGAAGCGCTGACCCGACAGGCCAGACGACAATTCGCACAGTTTGATAATTTGAGTTTTAGTGTCGCCAGCGCCCGTAATAGCGGTGGGGATGTGTTTGTTGTTTAGAGGAGCAGAGACGCCGTCTATTATTTGCTGACTGCGTCTCTGAACTATTTTCTATATCAATGTGTTGGCTGTGATACGGCGCAGCAGATGATAATCATTGCGCCGTATGGTTCAAGTATTAAAGACCCGGTTTGATAACCAGCGCCGACGTTTCAGCAAACTCATTGTTGTTCCAGTTGCCGGGAGTAGCAGCGTATGCGCACATACCAACGTCATAAGCACCCGCCGCCAAGACCGGTGTAATACCGGTAACAGACATTGATACCCGTTGGCCTGCCAATACTGATATTCCGTCCGGTCCGCTGTTGGCGAAGTTAAGCGTACCGGCAGGGCTGACGCGATAACAAGGGCGAAGACCCAAACCGCTAGCGCCAAGCGTAGTACCTAATGAAGCCGTTGAAGTAATGTGTATCACCTGGGTCCCGTCGACCGTCACGGTTACCGGAGCTAGCAGGTTTGAGGTGGCAAAACTGGTGCCTGTTAAAGGATTTGGGGCGCCCGCAGCATTGTCAGCGGCTGCAACAACACCGCTAGGTCCGGTAGGTCCTGTTGGGCCTGTCGGTCCGGTATCGCCAGTCAAACCGATTGGCCCAATCGGACCGATCGGACCAATTGGGCCTGTCGGACCGGTAGGACCTGTAGGGCCTGTTGGTCCGACCGGTCCGACAGGCCCAGTTGGACCTGTTGGTCCAGCTCCTACGAGTTCTATTTCCAACACGGCTTCGTGACTGGTGCCGGCAAATTCCTTGCTATCGAAGGCGAAGTTGGCTAAGGAACTACCCACTAAAGCAATACCCTTGTTACCTACCGCCGCCGGTGGAAACCAGCTTTTCACTAGCGGAGTAATATCGACGCTAACCCATTCGTTTTGTTTGTTTACTGTCACCGCAGCACCGACCGGCGTTGGCCCTAATACAGGCTCTACAGCAGGACCCGGTTCGGTTACCGCGGTAGGGGAGGTTGGATCCACCGGAAACACGCGGAAAGTACCGGCTTTAGTGACATTCTGTACATAAAGTTTGAGCGTGGCTTTGGCGATGTTGGCTGATGTGGTGCCTGCCGGTATATTAACCGCTTTGTTAAACTTCAGATAAGTCGTCTTTTTTGCAGCGCCGCCCTGTACGGCCAGCGAGTTATTATTGAAAGGCGCGCCACCGCTGAAATAAATATCGTCCAGTAATATCGGTTGAGCGACCGCCATGGCTGGAAGAACCGTAAGCGCGGCCAATAGAGAAGCTCTTTTGCCAAGCATCACACGGTGCGGTGCCATTAGTGAGCGTAAGTTGGATCTATCGTGTTTCATAATAATATTCCTTGTTTTTAAGTTAAAGTACGAAAAATCAACGTCTTATAAAATAATATTTAAAGATTTTTATGCTGAACCTCCTTATGACGATGCACTCATGTTGTGGTCGGTGATTGCTGAGAAAATCGTACAGAGAGATTTTAATACTAGCATGATTCGATTTAAATAACCTTTAATAACTTACCTCGAAAGTTAGTTGTTGTTTTTCCGTCGTTTTTTAGTGCCGACCCATGAAATTTTGTTTTTAATTACTAATTTCCAGAATCGGTTTCTACTTGACCCGCGTGAGCGGCGAGTCGGGGTACAGTTTGATGGGTTTATGTTTCTGGATTATTTCGGAAATACGAAACTTTGTTGCTATTGTTTCAGGCTGTATGCAAAACGCTGCTACCACATAAATAGGGTGTCAGGAAGTGGGGCGCTAAGTATTTTGCGGTATCCAACATACGGCGCAACAGGTTTATCGCTATTGCGCCGTGTTTATTAAACGTTATGGTTTTTGGATAACCAGCGCGGAGGTGTAGCCATCCTCGTTGAAATTCCAATTGGCGGGAACACTGGAAGAAGCGCACATACCGACATCATAGGAACCTGGGGCCAGGACAGGGGTGACTCGACTGACCGTGAATTCCGAGCGATCATTTTGTGTGACATGCATATTAGTCAGGAACAGGTTCGTTGTAACCAGTCCTACATCGCCTGAGCCGGTGACACGGTAACAGGGCATGATGCTTGCCGTAGCTCCGCCTACGGCTGTAGATCCCAAGGCTCTATGAGCGGTAAAGTGTATTACCTGGTTAGGCCCCGTGATGGTCATCGCAAGCGGCGCCGTAATCATTGTAATATTTGTCGTGATGGCTGATGCAGGGACAAATCCGTCGGTTTCGATAAAGCCGGCGTTGATGACGCCGCTAGGACCTGTTGCTCCAGTTGCGCCGGTAGCTCCGGTAGCTCCGGTTGCGCCGGTGGGGCCTGTATCGCCGGTTGGCCCGACCGGCCCAACAGGACCCGCGGGGCCTTGTGGGCCGGCGGCGCCTTGCGGCCCGGTCGGTCCGGTCGGGCCTGTCGGACCTTCACCTACGTATTCTATTTCCAGCACGGCTTCGTGACTGGTGCCGTTAAACTCCTTGCTATCAAAGGCGAAGTTAGCCAGGGCGCTACCCACTAAAGCGATACCCTTGTTGCCTATAGCAGCGGGCGGGAACCAGCTTTTCACTAACGGGGTAATATCGACACTGACCCATTCGTCTTTTTTATTCACCGTTACTGCAGGGCCGACCGGGGTAGGGCCCAGCACTGGTGCGGCAAAAGGACCGGGCTCGGTTACTGCTGTCGGGGAGGTCGGATCGACCGGAAACACGCGGAAAGTGCCGGCGTGAGTGACCGATTGCACATAAAGTTTGAGCGTGGCTTTGGCTATTTTGGCTGACGTGGTCCCCGCCGGTACATTAATCGCCTTGTTGAATTTGAGATAAGTTGTCTTCGGAGCGCCGCCACCCTGAACAGCCAGTGAGTTATTATTGAAAGGCGCGCCGCCGCTAAAATAAATATCGTCCAGTAATATCGGTTGCGCGACCGCCATCACCGGAAGAGCGGCAAGCGTTGCTAACAGGGATGCTCGTCTGCTCAGTTTAACGCGGCGTGACATGAGCGATTGTTTTTTGGAGGTATCAAGATTTGTGTTCATGTTAAATGTCCTGTTTTCAGATTTAAATTACAAAAAATTAACTTTTCAGAAAAACAATGCGTAAAGACTGTATGCCTAACCGGGTTAGAATCTGCAATTGAATCGCTTCATTCACTAGAATCAGTCAGTCTTTAAACAATTGCCAAAAAATTTGTATAGCGTTCATTTTTTCCTGTTTGTTGATTGCAACGGGGTGAATAAAGTGTTTTTATCCCAGGCCCTTGAATCGAGAGATTTACTTAACTCACGTTAGCGGCGAGTTGGGATAAATTGTGAGGTATTAGTGTTTCTGAAGTATTTCCGAAAAACAGAGATTTGTTTCAATTGTTTCGGTCAAGTGTCAATCGAATAACGTCGCGGTTTTAATTCTAAATGAAGCGGTTTATGGTTTATCTGGCTCTGTTTCGTGATTAAACCCTTTATACCGCTTTACTTGGTGGATCAATCTGAAGAAATGGTATTATTGCAACTGTAACCATTTAATTACCGGTAGATTAATGACTGGTAGACATAAAGCGGACTGGACATGACGATTGATGATATTACCCAAGTAAAAAACTATCTCCTGAACTTGCAAAATCAAATTTGCGCGGCTCTCGAAGGTGAAGAGCCGGAAGCACGGTTTATTGAAGATATTTGGGTGCGGCCTGAAGGCGGCGGCGGTAAAACCCGCGTATTAACGAACGGCCGTGTCATCGAGCAAGGCGGCGTCAACTTTTCCCATGTATCCGGATTCAGTCTGCCGCCGTCTGCTACCGCCAAACGCCCGCAATTGGCCAATCGGCAATTTCAGGCGCTGGGCGTGTCGCTGGTTATTCATCCCAACAACCCTTATGTACCGACATCGCATGCCAATGTGCGGTTTTTAATTGCGGAAAAAGAGGGTGAGCCGACTATCTGGTGGTTCGGCGGCGGTTTTGATTTAACGCCGTTTTATCCATTTAAAGAAGATGTCCTGCATTGGCATCAATGCGCGAAGGCGGCCTGTGAGCCTTTCGGCGAATCGGTTTACCCGACCTATAAAAAATGGTGTGATGAGTATTTTTTCCTGCCGCATCGAAACGAGACCCGTGGCGTCGGCGGGTTGTTCTTTGATGATTTGAATGAATGGGGTTTTGAGCAATGTTTTGCGTTTATGCAAAGCGTGGGCAATCGCTATATCGATGCTTATCTGCCGATTGTACAAAAACGTAAAAACACGCCTTATGGTGACAGGGAGCGAGAATTCCAGCTTTACCGCCGAGGCCGTTATGTTGAATTTAACCTGGTCTATGATCGCGGCACCTTGTTTGGCCTGCAATCCGGCGGCAGGACCGAATCGATTTTGATGTCCATGCCGCCTGCCGCTACCTGGAAATATAACTGGCGGCCCGAGCCGGGGAGCCCGGAAGCGACGTTGTATGAAGACTATCTCAAGCCGCAAGCCTGGCTGGATAGCTAAGTGTTGGTCATTGCAGAGTGAGTTGATCCCCGGCATGTCATTCGAGGTTATGCAATTTATCCTGGGTCTGTTGTATGCCAATGCCGGTGAATGGCTGATGCACAAATATATCCTGCACGCGCTGGGAAAAAACAGGCAGAGTTTTTGGGCTTATCATTTATTTGAACATCATGCCGTTTCTTTGCAAAACGGCATGATCGATCCGGGTTACCAAAAGCTGGAGTTAACAAGCTGGAACACCCAAAGCAAGGAATTGGTGGTGTTAGCGGTTATCGTCCTGCTGCATGCGCCGCTTGTATTGCTGTCGCCTTTTTTTACCGGTGCCGTATATGTATCCTTAGCGCTTTATTATTACAAGCATCGCAGGGCGCACCTCGATCCGGTCTGGGCGCGTCGGCATTTACGCTGGCATTACGAGCATCATCTCGGCGATAATTGCAACGCGAACTGGTGCGTTACCTGGCCCTGGTTCGATTATGTGCTGGGAACCCGTGTGAAAAACACAGCACCGGAATAAATTATTATCAAACGCCGAACACCTTACCGGACAAAAATCAAAGACTATGAACCAACAACCCGTCAAAGAATTAACGGCAACCGAATTAAAAACCAAACTCCAGCAACAAGAGCCGCTGTTTTTGCTCGATGTCAGGGAGCCGCATGAATTCCGCTACGCCCGTATCGAAGGCAGCGTATTGATTCCGCTTAACCATTTGCCGCAACGATTGGCAGAACTGGATAGTAATCAGCAGATTGTCGTGATTTGTCATCACGGTATGCGCAGCCGACAAGCAGCTCATTATCTGGTGCAGTCGGGATTTAAAAATATCGCTAATTTAAGCGGCGGGATTGATGCCTGGTCATGTACTTGCGACAGTTCGGTGGCTAGGTATTAACAGCGTTAGATGAATAAAATAAAACTCGACGCCTGCCCCGAGTGTGATTTGTTACTGAACGCGGCTACGCCGACCGTTGGTGAAAAAGTGCATTGCCCGCGTTGCGGTTACCTGCTTCAGCGTCCGAGCAAACGAAGTGTTGAGCGCACCTTGGCGTTGTCGATTGCCGGGCTCATCGTGATCTTTCCGGCTAATCTATTACCGCTGTTAGGCATTAAAGTGCTGGGCAACACCAAAGACGGCACCTTATGGTCCGGCGTCATCAATTTAATCGCGGAAAATATGTGGCCTGTGGCGTTGCTGGTGTTTTTATCCAGTATCCTGTTTCCGTTTATCAATATCATCCTGTCTTTACTGATCAGCGCCCATCTTTATTTTAATAAGCCGAATCGTTTCCTGGCGCGCTGGATGCGCTGGCTGCAACACATTGATGAATGGGCGATGCTGGAGGTGTATATGCTGGGCATCATTGTCGCCTGCGTTAAACTGTCATCGACGTCCGAACTGAAATTCGGTTTCGGCCTTTATGCCTTCATCGCTTTGCTTGTGATCACCGCGATGCTGGCGAGCAGCCTGGATAGATACCTGTTCTGGCAACGCATAGACGCCGTTTCGAAACAGCCGTCATGAAACTTGGCAGAGGAGCACTGGCGCAGGGATTGCTGCGTTGCCATGACTGCGGCTGCCTGACAAAACAGGCGGCGGATAGAAGCCCTGTTTGCCGGGTATGCGGCAGCCGTCTCCATGCGCGCCAGCCTCACAGCATGCAACGTACAGGCGCATTCCTGCTTAGTGCCTATGCGCTGTATATTCCGGCCAATATTTTTCCGATTATGACCGTGACGCAACTCGGTGTCGGCGAGCCGCATACCATACTCGGTGGCATTATTGCGCTGATTGACGGCGGCATGGTTCCTATCGCCATTCTGGTTCTGATTGCCAGTATCCTGGTGCCCTTATTAAAATTGCTGGGTATCAGCCTGTTATTATTCAATGTACATTATCGCCGGCCAATGAATGCCTATAAATGGACGATGCTGTATCGTGTCATTGCCTTTGTCGGACGTTGGTCGATGCTGGATATTTTTATGATTTCGATCCTGGTTGCGCTGGTCGATCTGGGCGGCGTTTCCCAGGTTATTGCAGGTCCTGCGGCAACGGCATTTGCCGCTGTCGTCGTACTCACCATGTTTGCCGCTAAAAGTTTTGATCCGCGCCTGATTTGGGATAATCAACAGAGTCTATAGAATCACTTTACTTATGAATAACTTTACCGATCCTTACGAAGCCACGGATGCGACGCTCAACCCAAAAACCGAATTGCCGTTGGTCTGGTTGTTGCCGATCATTGCGTTGATCGTTAGCGGCTGGTTAATCTATAAATCGGCTTCCGAAAAAGGTCCGGTTATCACGATCAGCTTTCCCAGTGCCGAAGGTCTTGAAATTGATAAAACCAAGATCAAGTACCTGGGCGTCGACATTGGCAAGGTCAGCGCCATCACTATCGATAACGACCTGAAAACCATACAGGTATCCGCGCAAATGAACAGCGATACGGACGCCTATTTAAAGCAGGGTACCCGCTTTTGGGTCGTCAAGCCGCAAGTCGGCTTAGGCGGCATTTCAGGCCTGGGCACTTTGTTGTCCGGTCCCTATATAGCCATCAAGCCCGGCGAGGGCAATAAGCAAAGGCACTTTAATGCCCTGACGACGGCACCCCTGCTGAAAACCAATGCGGAAGGCAAGCAATTCATCCTGGAAACCAATAATCTCGGTTCCATGCAGCCGGGAACGCCGATCAATTTTCACGGTATTATCGTCGGCGAAGTGTTAAGCAATAAATTGTCAGAGAACGCCGACGCTATTCACCTGACGGTTTTTATCAATGCGCCTTATGACCAGTTTGTCAGGAAGAACAGCCGGTTCTGGATAGACAGCGGTATCGATTTGTCAGCCGGTGCGGATGGCTTTAAAGTTAGGACTGGGCCCTTGATTTCATTGTTAAGCGGCGGCATCGCCTTTCGAGCCTCGGCCCAGGATAGCGAAAAAGACATCAAGGAAGAAAACAGCATGTTTCAACTGTACGATACCTATGAGCAATCCACTCAGGTCATCTACAACAACACACTAAAATACGTCATGTATTTCAACGGCTCGGTACGCGGATTGACCGAAGGCGCGCCGGTACAATTACGCGGTATCCCGATCGGTAAGGTAACCAATATCAGCCTGGAACTGGATGAGAAGACCGCAGAAATTCATATCCCGGTAACGGTTGAACTGGAGCCGGATCGCATAGAGGAAGTGAACAGCCGACCGGAAATCAGTGATAAAGACATGATGGCGCAATTGATAAAAAAAGGCTTGCGCGCGCAATTGCAAACCGGCAGTCTGATTACCGGGCAACTCTTGGTTGCTCTTGATTTTCATCCGCAAAGCAAGATTGTTTTGAGCGACAATAAAAGCGTTTATCCCGAGTTTCCGACCATCCCCAGTTCCCTGGATGAGTTTACGCATTCGGCGCAGACCATTATGGATAAAATCGCCAAACTGCCGCTGGAGGATATGAGCGCCGAAGCGAATAAAACCCTACAGTCATTGCAAGGTACGTCGAAAGCCGCGACTACCATGCTGACAACCGCTAACGGTACGCTGGCAGGCGCAACCACTACGTTGGCTAATGCCGATAAAACCATACAGTCGGCGCAACAGGTATTAAGCACACTGGAACCCGGCTCCATCACCCGATACGAACTCGATAAGATGTTGCAGGAACTGACCCAGGCGGCCAGTTCGGTCAAGCAACTCACCGATTATCTGGAACAGCACCCGGATACCTTGATTCGCGGCAAGAAAAAGGAATAACAACGCATGATCAGCACCGTTTTAAAGCGCTTTACCCGTCTGTCTGCCGTACTTCTGGTTGCGGCTTGCACGGCAACGCCGTCGACCCATTTTTATATACTGGAAGCAACCGGCCAATCCCCGGCGCCGGTAACCGATTCGGCCAAACAACGGCTGATCGGCATCGGCCCGGTTACCCTGCCGACCTTGCTTGAGCGCAAACAGATTGTCACCCGGACCGGCAACAACAGCATACATCAGGCTGAATTCCACCAGTGGGCTGCGCCGCTAAAAGATAATCTGGTGCAGGTATTAACGCAAAATCTCGCGGCGCAACAACCGAACGCGATTATCAGGGCCTATCCCTGGAGCGCCTTCGGAACCGTCAATTACCATATTATTATCGATATTACTCGCTTCGATACTACGCCCAAGCAGTCCGCGAATCTTGAAGCTACTTGGGCCATCATGAATGATCAAACCCATACCCTGATCAGCAACGGTCACTCCCGCATCGAGCATCCATTGACAGACGCGTCTTACGCTGCTGCGGTCGACGCACTGGGTAAAACGCTCGGCAAGTTCAGTCGTGAGTTATCGGTCGCGTTGCAGCAGGTTTATCGATGAATGCACCGCTCCCATTGATAGCCGGACAATTTGCACAAGCGGTTATTGAAATAACACCGATCGGTAACGGCCTGATCAATGATACTTTTTTGGTTACCACAGCAAGCGCGCCATTTGTCCTGCAACGTATAAATAGCCGGGTCTTTCCAAATCCGGGGCAAATTACCGACAATCTGATCACGCTTAACCGGCATCTTGAACAAAAATCCGGCGCATCGATCCGGTTGCAAATACCCGAGCTGTTAAACACGACAGCCGGCAATCCCTATTATTGCGATGAATGCGGGGATTACTGGCGCGCCATCAGTTTTATAGCCGATACCGAAAGTCTGGAAAGCATCACCGCTATGGCTGAAGCGGGCCAAGCCGGATTTGCGCTGGGGCATTTTCACCGGTTGGTCAGCGATCTTGATCCTTTATCATTGCATGATACGTTGCCGGGCTTTCATATTGCGCCGGGCTATTTAAGCCGTTATCACGAAGTCTCAGGGCGAGCTCCGGCACAAGCGAGCTCAACAACCAGCCGCTATTGCGCCGAATTTATCGAAGACCTGGAGCACATCGCCGATGACCTGGAGTCGGCAAAACAGCAAGGCTTGTTGCCTTTGCGGATAATTCACGGCGATCCTAAGCTAAACAATTTTCTGTTTGATAAGCACGGCCAAAAAGTCGTCGGTATTATCGATCTCGATACCGTCAAGCCGGGCCTCGTGCATTACGATATCGGCGATTGCCTGCGTTCCTGTTGCCATATTTTGGAGACCGATGAGTTTGATCTGGCAGTTTGCGCCGCCCTGTTGGAAAGTTACCTGGCAGAAGCCGGTGCGTTTTTTTCAGAACACGATTACCGTTATTTATACCCGGCCATCCGGCTGATTCCATTTGAATTGGGTCTTCGCTTTTATACCGACTACCTGGAAGGCAATTGCTATTTTAAAGTGACCGAACCCGAACAAAACCTGCAACGCGCAGCTCAGCAATTTCGCTTGTGTGCAAGTATCATCGCGCGGGAATCCGCAATTCAATCATTGATAGACCAGTTAAAAACCCGGTGAATAATTTAACCATCGCCGAGCTGATGCAAACCTTCCCCTGTTCAGGCGAACTGGTTTGGATCGGCGTAAGACCGGCGCGCGGCAGCGTCATGCAAACAGTGAATGAAGTCATGGTAAATCAGCATTCGGGCTTGGCGGGCGATCGCTATAACGGCACTAGCGGCAAGCGACAGGTGACGTTAATCCAGTGGGAGCATCTGTCGGTATTGGAATCCTTCACCGGAAGGCCGGTTACGCCTGAAGTTTTACGGCGCAATCTGGTGATCAAGGGCATCAACTTGCTGGCGCTAAAAAATCAACGTTTTCGTATCGGCGAGGCTTGTTTTCAAACGACCGGCTTCTGTCATCCCTGCTCAAGAATGGAGGACATACTGGGTGCTGGCGGCTATAACGCGATGCGTGGACACGGCGGCTTGACTGCTCAGGTGTTGCGCGACGGACTCATCAGAGTGGGTGATAAATTGACTGTCTTATCCGATGAGGATTTTTATGGCTAATGCCTCGTTGCACCAGCGCGATTCGATTATCGGATTTTGCTTGGTATTGCTGGGCGCTTTAGGGTTCGCCGCGAAAGCGATTTTTGTCAAACTGACTTATGCGGTCAGCAGTGACGTCGACGCCATTACTTTGATGGCGCTACGAATGGCCTTTTCACTGCCGTTTTTTCTAGTGGTTGCGGTTTGGCACAACAGGAAGTCGGATGCTGCGTCGCTGGATAAAAAGCAATGGGCGGTGATCGTCGTTTTAGGTTTGATGGGCTATTACATTTCCAGTTACCTGGATTTTATGGGCTTGCAATATATCTCGGCTGGCTTGGAGCGGGTTATCCTGTTCATGTACCCGACCTTTGTGGTGATATTTTCTGCCTTTGTTCACAAACGCAAAATCACGGCGCGAACGGTGATTGCGCTGACCTTAAGCTATTCCGGCCTGCTGCTGGTATTTGTCGAGCACTTGTCTCTTGAGTCATCGCATGTCTGGCTGGGTTCAGGTCTGGTGCTCGGCAGTGCCGTTGTTTTTGCCTGTTTTACCATGGGTAGCGGTGTGATGACGCATCGCATCGGCTCAGCTCGCTTTACCGCTTATACTATGACGGTTGCCGTTATCGCGACCTTGGCGCATTTTGCTGTTCAATATGGAGTTACTCCGGACCGATTGCCTGCCTTGCCTTATGCAGAATGGAAACGTGTTTGCAGTCTGGCCTTCATCATGGCGATTTTCTCGACCGTATTACCGGCGTTTTTTATGAATGCAGGAATTCGAAGGGTCGGGGCGGGAACTGCATCAATCATCAGTATGACGGGACCGATTGTTACGCTGGCTTTGGCCTATTGGCTGCTGGATGAAGCCGTCACCGCGCTGCAGTTGGCGGGTGTGTTTATTGTATTGGCAGGGGTTTACAGAGTGAGTCCTGCTAAATAATGACGGCTTGCTCTTCCTGCTTCAATGAAATGACGCCAATACCCGCTTTGAGAATTCTTCGAACTCACTAACACAGCTGTCATCGCGTCTTAACGGTTCAATCACAGGTTTAATCACGCAACGAAGAGGGCTTAAGTTTGACGCATTTGTCGTTTACATATATCATTATGCGGTTATGTTAGATCGATTGCCTGAATACATAGATCCTTTACACTTGGCTGATAAGCGCGGCGAGTTAAAGGGTCAACTATCTTTATCTAACCTCGATCGTTTGGCGGAAAAACTGCACAACGATACGGGTACGCTTGCTGTCGATCTTTTTTTTTCCAGGGAAGGTCGATTAGCCAAAATTGAAGGCACAATAGAAGGGACGCTGCAACTGGAATGCCAAAATTGCTTGCAGGCGGTGGAATGGCCTGTCAATGTTGCCGTTAAGCTGGGCATAGTGACTTCAATAGACCAGGCAAACAGATTACCGGAAGATTACGAGCCGTTAATTATTGACGAAGAGAAAATACTTCTCAAGGACTTGGTTGAAGATGAGCTTTTACTTGCCTTGCCAACATTTGCCAAGCATCAATACAAGTGTTTTGTTCCCGTTGCCGGCCATAATACCGACGATTTATTATCGGGTGACGTGCAGTCGCCTCCTGAAAATCCTTTTTCCATCCTAGCCAAACTAAAAAACATTGGAGATTTAAATGGCCGTACAAAAAAGTAAAGTATCACGTTCAAGACGTGGTCAACGTCGATCACACGATGCCTTAACAGGCAGAGCCCTGTCTCAAGACCCAATCACAGGCGAAACACATTTGCGTCATCATGTGACTCCTGATGGCTATTTTAAGGGTCGTCAAATTGTAAGCGCCGTAGAAGAAGATTAAGTCGGGGAAGATTACCAAATCATTCCCGCTTATAGCGTAATGTTCTATGCCGAACCCGATCCGGTTCGGCTCTCTTTCAATAACTGTGGAGTCATTCGTCAGCGTGAGTCTAATAATTTCCATTGATGCGATGGGCGGGGATCATGGTCCCGAAGTAACCATCCCGGCATCATTGGATTGTTTAAAAAACAATCCAGACTTAAAACTGATTCTAGTGGGTGATGAAACTGTTCTCAAACAACGGTTGGCGCAAAGCGGCTGTGATTATGGAGACCGGCTATCCATACAGCATGCATCCGAGTGTGTCGGCATGGATGAGTCTCCGTCCAAAGCGCTGAAAAATAAAAAAGATTCGTCAATGCGGGTGGCCATTAACTTGGTTCGTGACGGTCATGCGCAGGCTTGTGTCAGTGCCGGTAATACCGGCGCCTTGATGGCGACTGCGCGTTTTGTTTTAAAAATGATTCCCGGTGTTGATCGCCCCGCCATTATTTCGACATTGCCTTCAATATACGGTCACACCCATGTGCTTGACCTGGGCGCCAACGTAGACTGTACCGCTGAACATCTTTTTCAATTTGCAGTGATGGGCACTGAGCTGGTCAAAGCAGTAGAAAATATTGAGAACCCTAAAGTCGGTCTGTTAAATATCGGCGAAGAAGATACCAAAGGCAATGAGCAGGTCAAAGCGGCTGCAAAATTACTGGAAAATTCGACTTTAAATTATATCGGTTATGTCGAAGGCAATTCCCTCAATGCCGGCCCTGTCAAGGTTGATTTAATTGTTGCCGATGGCTTTGTCGGCAATGTAGCGCTTAAATCAATTGAAGGCGCGGCAAAAATGATTGGCACCGCTTTAAAGGACGCGTTTAATAAAAACAGCATGACCAAGCTGGTTGGATTGATTGCCTATCCCGTGCTTAAGTTGTTTAAAAAGCGCATAGATCCGCGTTTATATAATGGTGCAAGCTTTCTGGGGCTCAGGGGGCTGGTGATCAAGAGTCATGGCGGAGCGGATGAGCTGGCCTTTAAAACAGCGATTCAGCTTGCCGAGGTGGAAGTGAAAAAAGATGTTATCCGGAAAATAAGCGAACAGGTTCAACTGACCTTGGCCCGGAGAGAAAGCGCATGACTCGTTATTCAAGAATAATCGGTACGGGCGGATATTTGCCGGAAGAAATTCGTACCAACGAGCAAATATCGCAAACGGTAGATACCTCCGACAGCTGGATTTTTGAACGGACGGGCATTAAAAGCCGTCGCATTGCAGGCCCCAATGAAACCGCATCAAGCATGGCCGAAATCGCTGCAAGACAAGCGATAGAAGCGGCTGCTTGTGATCCTGAAGATATCGATTTGATTATTGTCGCCACAGGAACACCCGATCGTGTTTACCCAAGTACCGGTTGCTTGCTTCAGCAGCGATTGGGTATTAAAAACTGCGTGGCGTTTGATGTGCAGGCCGCTTGTTCCGGCTCAATATTTGCGTTGAGCATTGCCGATCAATATATTAAGTCGGGCGCGGCCAAGAAAATTCTTATTGTCGGCACTGAAATTTGTTCCCGTATTGTGGATTGGACGGATCGCAGCACCTGTATTTTATTCGGCGATGGGGCGGGAGCCGTATTGTTGGGCGTTTCAGAGGAAACGGGAATTTTGTCGACGCATATCCATTCTGACGGCGAATATGAAGACATGCTCTATTGCCCGAATCCACAGGTAGCGACTGAAGCCAATAAGGATGAGGCTAGTTATATCAGCATGCGCGGTAACGAAGTATTCAAAGTGGCCGTTAACACGCTGGGACGGATTGTTGATGAAACATTGGAAGCCAACAACCTGGAGAAATCCGATATTGACTGGCTGGTTCCTCATCAGGCCAATATACGGATTATTGTGGCGACCGCAAAAAAACTGAAAATGTCCATGGATCAGGTTGTTGTGACGCTTGAGACTCAGGGCAATACGTCGTCTGCTTCAGTGTTGCTTGCCTTTAATGAGGCGGTTCGTGACTGTCGCATTCAACGCGGGCAGGTGGTTTTACTCGAAGCTTTTGGAGCAGGATTCACCTGGGGTTCTGCATTAATTAAGTACTAAATCAAGCGTATTCATGATGAACAAGCAAACTTATAATTTGGCGTTTGTTTTTCCGGGGCAGGGTTCACAGTCTGTAGGCATGTTGACAGATCTGGCGGCAAACTTTCCTGAGGTAAGGCAGGTCTTTGAGCGTGCATCTGATGCGTTGGGTAAGGATTTGTGGTTTATCGCCACGCAAGCGACGGAAGCGGAGCTTAATCAAACGCATAATACGCAGCCGGTTATGCTGGCTGTCGGCGTTGCGGTTTGGGAAGTCTGGTGCAAGGAAAGCCCTGTTCGTCCCGCCTGGATGGCCGGTCATAGTCTCGGCGAATATACGGCCCTGGTTTGTTCCGGTGCATTGTCTTTTGAAGACGGCATAAAGCTGGTCACCGAAAGAGGACGCTTGATGCAAGAGGCGGTTCCCGCCGATATTGGCGCTATGGCGGCCATTTTGGGGCTCGAAGATCATCTTGTTGTTAAGGTTTGCGCCGATGTTGCCGGTGATGAAGTGGTTTCCGCCGTCAATTTTAATTCACCGGGCCAGGTCGTTATTGCAGGGAATGCCGCCGCAGTTGAAAGAGCGATGATCGCTGCAAAAGAAAAAGGCGCCAAGCGCGCGATCCCGATAGCGGTCAGTGTGCCTTCCCACTGTGCATTGATGAAGCCGGCGGCGGAAAAGCTGAATGACTATTTGCAGAAAACGACCATTAATACCCCCCAAATGACCTTGATTCACAATGTCGATGTCGCCTCGCACAGTGCGCCGGAAGTAATTCGTAATGCATTGAAAGAGCAATTATATAAGCCGGTGCGCTGGGTTGACACTATCCGGTTTATGCATGATCAAGGCGTGACCTGCTTTGTTGAGTGCGGACCGGGCAAGGTGTTGGTGGGTTTAAACAAACGCATTATTAAAGATGCCGAACATTTGGCTATCTATGACACGCAGACATTAAATAAAGCAGTGGAGCAACTTATCTAATGACCAAAGAAGCAATCAAGCAAGTGGCTTTAGTAACAGGAGCCAGTCGTGGTATCGGCAGGGCAATCGCGGAAAGATTAGCTGAAGATGGTTTTTTCGTAATCGGGACAGCCACTTCGGAAAGTGGAGCCGAGTCGATTTCGGCTTTTCTGGGTGAAAACGGCAAAGGTTTGAAACTTGATGTTGGTAATGCAGAGTCCATTGCCGAGGTTCTTAAAACCGTTAATGATGATTTCGGTGCGCCGACCGTACTGGTTAACAATGCCGGTATCACTCGCGATAATTTGCTGATGCGTATGAAGGACGAGGAGTGGGATGATATTATCAACACCAATCTGACCTCGGTGTTTCGCATGAGTAAGGCTGTTTTGCGCGGCATGATGAAAGCCAAGACTGGCCGAATCATTAACATTTCCTCGGTTGTCGGTGCTACCGGCAATGCAGGGCAGGCAAATTACGCGGCTGCAAAAGCCGGCATGATCGGCTTTGCCAAATCGATGGCAAAAGAAGTCGGGTCCCGTAACATTACCGTCAATACTGTGGCGCCCGGTTTTATCGATACCGATATGACCCGCGAATTGAGCGATGACATCAAGAACGGTTTATTGGCATCGATACCCCTGTCCCGTCTGGGTCAGGCCAGTGAAATCGCCCATGCCGTTTCATTTTTGGCTTCTAATGGCGCCGCCTATATTACCGGCGAAACCATTCATGTAAACGGTGGCTTGTTTATGCCTTAATATGGTGACATTGCAGCAATATAAAGTATAATTCCCCACCGCCGTCTGGAATTGCCGGAGACGGGATTTCAGTCAAAACTAATAACAATAATATTGTAAGCCAGAGAATTAAAGCTTACATTGTTTGAGGATAATAATTATGAGTAACATTGAAGAACGAGTAAAAAAGATTGTTGCAGAGCAATTGGGTGTTAAAGAAGATATCGCGACCGATGCTTCATTTGTAGATGATCTTGGTGCTGATTCTCTGGATACGGTAGAACTCGTTATGGCTCTTGAAGAAGAATTCGAATGCGAAATTCCGGACGATGAAGCTGAAAAAATCACAACAGTTCAGCAAGCTATTGATTACGTAGAAAAAAACGCTTAAAAGTTATTATTTAGTGGATGAGCGCTGTTCATCCACTAACTATCCAATCCTCTATCCCCTTCTTTACTTTTCTTACGGTACATTACATTGAGCAAACGTCGAGTTGTAATAACTGGATTAGGTGCTGTCACGCCTTTAGCTAACACTGTTTCGGAAACATGGGACGGTATTGTCAACGGTAAAAGCGGCATAAGTCCAATAGACTCCTTTGATATTTCTCCTTTTGCCACTACTTTTGGCGGTGTCATAAGAAATTTTGATATTACCGGTTATATACAAGGTAAAGATGCAAATCGTATGGATGGTTTCATCCATTACGGTATCGCCGCAGGTTGTCAGGCCATTGACGATTCAGGTATTGAAGTTACCGAAGCGAATGCCGAGCGTATCGGCGTCGCTATCGGATCAGGCATAGGCGGTATCACCGGGATTGAAGAGTGTTATGCAACCTACGATAAAAGCGGTCCGCGCCGTATTTCGCCGTTCTTTGTTCCGGGCAACATTATCAACATGATTTCGGGCAATCTTTCCATCAAATATGGATTGAAAGGCCCCAATTTCGCGATTGTCACTGCCTGTGCAACGGGAACCCACAACATTGGCGATGCGGCGCGCCTGATTCAATACGGCGATGCCGATGTCATGATTGCCGGCGGCGCCGAACGCTGCACCACATCACCGACTGCAATGGGTGGTTTCGCCGCCGCAAAAGCGTTATCACGTCGTAACGATGATCCGCAAGCCGCAAGCCGCCCCTGGGATAAGGATCGCGACGGTTTCGTATTAAGCGATGGCGCCGGTGTGGTTGTTCTTGAAGAATTGGAACATGCCAAAGCGCGTGGCGCCAAAATTTATGCCGAATTGGTCGGTTATGGTATGAGCGGTGACGCTTATCATATAACCACGCCTTCCCCCGGAGGCGAAGGTGCTGCACGTTGTATGAGAAACGCCCTGCGTGATGCGGGACTCAATGCCGACGATATTGATTATATCAATGCTCACGGCACATCGACGCCAGCCGGTGATCTCGGTGAAACGCAAGCCATGAAATCGGCATTGGGCGAACACGCCTACAAAGCAGCAATTAGTTCAACGAAATCGATGATTGGTCACATGCTGGGCGCTGCCGGCGGTATTGAAGCCGTGTTGACCGCATTAAGCATCAAGCATCAAATAGCCCCCCCTACCATCAATCTGGAAAACCGGGATCCCGAATGTGATCTGGATTATGTACCGAATACCGCAAGAAATATGCGGATCGATGTGGCGATGTCCAATTCATTTGGCTTTGGCGGTACCAACGGAACGTTGATTTTCAAGCGTTACGAGTAATCCGTACCGCGGTTTCTACACGCTTCTTGCCGATGATGCTCATCAATGGTGAACGCAAGAAGACTATTGACGTAACAGATCGCGGTTTCCAGTATGGCGATGGCTTGTTTGAAACCATTGAGGTTTGTAATGGACAGGCGGTTTTTCTTGATCGGCATTTAGACCGGTTACAGGCAGGCTGCGACAGGCTGCATATTCCTTTTCCGAATCGTGAAGTGCTGTGTTTTGAAGCAGCAACGCTTATCCAACAATCCAGCTTTCAGCAATCCGCCTCCGAATATTTAAACCAGGCTGTTCTGAAAATTATAGTCACCCGTGGGTCCGGTGGACGCGGTTATAGTCCACCCGATTTAATCCAGCCTACGCGGGTCCTTAGTCTGCATCCTTTTCCTGATTATCCTTCCGCTTATCAAGAGCAAGGCATTATTGCCCGTTTCTGCGACACCCGTTTAGGCTTGAATCGGACCCTGGCGGGCATCAAGCATTTGAATCGGCTTGAACAGATCATGGCGCGATCTGAATGGTGCGATCCGGCGATTGAAGAGGGCATTATGCTGGATAGCAATGATCATGTGATTGAAGGCACCAGAACGAACCTTTTCTATGTTAAAAACAACAGCCTTTATACCGCCTCGCTGGCTAAGTCGGGTATCGAAGGCATCATGCGTTCTATCATAATCAGCCTAGCATCAGAACATGAGTGGCGGGTTATTGAACATACGTTTAGCAAAGACGACCTGATGTCTGCTGATGAAATCTTTGTGAGCAACTCAATTATTGGTATCTGGCCGGTCAGGCAAATCGCCGGTAACTATTTCCCGGTCGGCATAAAAACCAGGCAAATTCAGGCTTGGCTGGCTCAATTCAAACACCGGACTCTCAGCGCGTCCGGGCATAGCTCTGTACCATTGATTGCGGGAGTCCCGATTGGCGATTAATAAAATCATCGGTATGATTTTTGTCATCCTGGTTTTTATCTGCGAATGGGCGTGGCTGGATTATCAAAGCGCTTTGCAAGCGCCTGCCGTGATCGATCATCCGGTCGTGGTCGAAATTGAAAAAGGCGATTCATTCCAACAAATCACCGATAAGTTACTGGCCCAAAACCTGGCGATCAGGCCGTTCTGGTTTAAGGTCATTGCTGTTCAGAAAAAAGCGGTCAAAAAGCTCAAAACCGGCGAATACGAATTAGCCGCGGGATTGACCATGTCCGACATATTAACCCTGTTTGAACAGGGAAAAACCAAACACTATGCCATTACCTTTCCGGAAGGCTGGAGTTTTAAACAAATAGTGCAGGCCGTCGAGAGTAATCCTTATCTTGAACATACGCTCCGGAATACAGAAGATGAAAGCACTGAAAACGCATTAGCAGGTCTTTTTTGCCCCCCGCTTGCTGTTAACTGTAATCCTGAAGGCCTGCTGTTTCCCGACACCTATTTTTTTGAGCGGCATACCTCCGATCTGTCGTTATTAAAAAGAGCGTATGACAAGATGCAAGACGTAGTGCAACAGGAGTGGCTCAATAAGGCGGAAGGCCTGCCGTTCAAAAGCCCTTATGAAGCGCTGGTGCTTGCTTCCATTGTCGAAAAGGAGACCGGCGCGCAAGTCGAAAGGCCACAGATAGCCGGTGTCTTTATCCGCAGGCTCGAACAAGGCATGCTTTTGCAGACCGATCCCACCGTTATCTACGGTATGGGCGATAATTATCAGGGCAATATCGGTGCCCGCGATTTAAAAACACCGACACCTTATAATACCTATGTCATCAAGGGCTTGCCGCCAACACCGATCGCCATGCCCGGACGTGACGCCATCGTTGCCGTATTGCATCCCGATCATGGCGATAGCCTGTATTTTGTCGCCCGGGGTGACGGCACGCATGAGTTTTCCGCTAATTTAAAAGACCATAACGTGGCAGTGAATAATTTCCAAAGGAAGAAAAAATGATACGCGGCAAGTTTATCACCCTGGAGGGCGGGGAAGGCGTTGGTAAAACCACCAATCTTCTTTTTATCAAGGACTATCTGGAACAGCATCATATTCCTGTCATCGTTACGCGCGAACCAGGCGGCACCCGACTGGCGGAAAAAATACGCGCCTTATTGCTGGACAAGGACAGTGAAGCCATTTCCGAACACGCTGAACTGCTCTTGATGTTTGCAGCCAGGGCCCAACATATCAAGCACGTTATCGAGCCGGCGCTGACCAGGGGAAGTTGGGTACTGTGCGATCGATTTACCGATGCCACTTACGCTTACCAGGGCGGTGGACGAAACATGAAAATCAGCACCATCGAATGCCTGGAAAACTTGGTGCAAGGCAATTTAAGACCCGACTTGACGCTATTACTGGACGCACCGGTTGAGATAGGTATGGAACGGGCAAGGGAACGCGGCATGCTGGACCGGTTTGAACTAGAAAAAATCAGTTTTTTTGAACAGGTCAGGCGGGCTTATTTATTACAGGCCGAATTACACCCGGAACGGGTAAAACTGATTAAGGCCAACCAGCCTTTAAGCGATGTGCAGCGCGCCATTGTTGATGTCATAAGGGTTTTATTAAGATGATGCGGTCATTGTTACCGTGGCATCGACAAAACTGGAATCGCCTGTACGGTTACATTACGCAGCAGCGTATTCCCCAGGGTTTGCTCATCACCGGTAACAAAGGTCTGGGCAAACAGCAACTGGCGCAGCAATTCGCGCATTCCCTGCTTTGCACAAACCCGACAGTTAACGGCCTCGCGTGCGGTCATTGTGACGCTTGTTTGTTGCTCAAGGCAGACACCCATCCCGACTTTATCCTGATAAAGCCCGATGAGCCCGGCAAGTCCATTACCATCTCACGGATACGCTCGCTGATTACCCAGCTGACTTTAAAGCCGCAGTTTGATACCTATCGCGTGGTTATCATCGATCCTGCCGATCTTATGAACACAAACGCAGCCAATGCCTTTCTGAAATGCCTGGAAGAGCCGACCGAACGCACGATTTTCCTGTTAATTACCGATAAGCCGGCAAAATTGCCGGCAACCATCGCCAGTCGATGCCAGAGACTGGTCATTGACAAGCCAAATAAAGATGTTGCAATGGCCTGGCTTAAACAGCAAGCCATAGTGGGAAACCTGGAACTGTTGCTTAACTTGGCTCAAGGCGCCCCGCTACTGGCCCAACAACTCGCTCAGCCGCTGATAGCCGGCAACGCCGCCGGAGACGATTACATCAAGGTGCGGAATCACTGTTTTAAAGCATGGCTTGATATTGCCGCGCATCGCAACCACCCGGCCATCATTGCCGAAGACTGGCATAAATTGCCCGAATCACCGCTGGTATTCTGGATGACTTCCTGGATTATCGACTTAATTAAATGTTTTTATCACGCAAGACCGGATAGCTTATATAATCCAGACTTCCATGAGCCCTTACGGCAATTTTCAGGGCGGCTGGAATTAAAAGGATTGTATAAGTTATATGATTTATTACTTATCACCAGGCAACGGCTGGACACTCAAATAAACAAGCAACTGATGATTGAAGAAATTTTAATCCAGTGGGCTGATCTTAACCGGAGAAAATGACGCCATGGCAGAAACAACCGCACCCAGACAAGGTATATTGTCACTTTCAATCAAAGATAAAAATGCGCTGTACGCAGCCTACATGCCTTTCGTGACCAACGGAGGCTTGTTTATTCCCACCAATCGCGAATACGCAATGGGACAGGAAGTGTTTATGCTGCTGAGCTTAATGGAAGAAACCGAACGACTGCCGATTGCCGGTAAAGTCATCTGGAAAACGCCTCCCGGCGCGGAAGGCTATAGAGCGTGCGGTATCGGCGTGCAATTCATCGATCAGGACGGCGGCGTAACACGCGCTAAAATTGAAAACTATCTGGCCGGCGCATTATCGTCCGATCGCTCAACGCATACGATGTAATCATGTTGATTGACTCCCACTGTCACCTGGATCGTTTGGATCTGAAACCCTACCAAAATAGTTTTGACTGTTTTATGCAGGCGGTAAAAAACAGCCGGATTGAACACCTGTTATGTATCGCCATTGATCTGGAGTCCTATCCGGCAATGCAGGCTTTGGTCGCCGATTATCCGCAAATCTCGTTGAGTGTCGGCGTACACCCGAATGTCCGGGACGGTAAAGACCCTGATGTCGACGAGTTGCTCGCCCTGGGCCGAAACGATAAGGTCATCGCTATCGGCGAGACCGGCCTGGATTATTTTCGTAGTTCAGGGGATCTGGACTGGCAACATCAACGTTTCAGGAATCATATCAGCGCTGCGAAGATCTTAAAAAAGCCGCTCATCATTCATACCCGCGACGCCAAGCACGACACCTTGCGCGTCCTGGAAGAGGAGGGCGCTGCCGAAATAGGCGGCATCATTCACTGTTTCACCGAAGACTGGGAATTTGCCGAAAAAGCATTGGCTATGAATTTCTATATTTCCTTCTCAGGTATTGTTACCTTTAACAATGCTACAGATATTAAAGACGTGGCGAAAAGAGTACCCGCCGACCGTTATTTGATAGAAACCGACTCGCCTTATCTCGCGCCCGTACCGTTTCGCGGCAAACCCAATTACCCGATGTATGTGCGCCATGTCGCCGAGCATATTGCCGAATTAAGAAATACAACGCTGGAGGAAATAGCGGAACAATCGAACCGGAATTTCCGTAGCCTGTTTAAAGAAAGCCTACTGAATAATGCTTAACCTTGCATATTCATACTCCCTCTCCAGAGGGAGAGGGCTGGGGTGAGGGGGAAAATGAAGCTTTATTTTCTTTAGCCTTTATATTTAGAGTGTTAGCGGGTATTCCTGAACTAAAACAGTAAAGAAGTGATGAATTAGATAGCCGCCTCTCCAAAGGGGTTGGGGAAGAGGGAAAACATGGCGAGACGAAGCGAACACAGCCTGGAACAAATTAAGGAAATGGTGCTGAACGCCGCAGAATCGATTGTAATCGAACAGGGTTTTTCGGCATTGACGATGCGCAAGATCGCCAGGGAAATGGGCTATACCGTAGGCAGTATTTATATGGTATTCGCCGGTATGGGCGATTTGCTGATACACATGAAAGCAAGAACATTGGATGACCTTGCCGCGCAGTTGATGCCGGTGCTGGATTGTGCAACCGAACACCGTATTGAAGCGCTCGCGAAGGCCTATTTAAACTATGCCGCCCGGAATTTTAATCGCTGGAGCATGCTGACAGCCTATCATGCAGCGGATAATAACGAGACATCAGACTGGTACCGGGAAAAGCTCAATGCGGTTCTTGCCCGACTTGAAGCCCAATTTGCATTGCTTGTACCTGAATGCCCGGAGTTGCAAAAAAGCCGCGCGGCACGCACTTTAGGAGCAGGTATTCACGGCATTTGCATGCTTTCGCTAACGGGCAGACAAAATAAAGCTGAACTCAAGGAAGTCGAAGAGATGATCGTTTTATTGGTCGGGAATTTTATGCGGGGCTGGGATGCTGGCGCCGATAATCAATGAACAATTTAGACGCCGGAATTGATAAAACGACATTGTACTCCCTTCCTTAGGAGAGGACTTGCGCTGATTTTACATTAAGATGTTGTCCCCACTTGCTGTGCAGATAGTCGCGACGAACATCAAAAATTCGCCTGAGCTTATTTCCGATAACTGCGGTCTGGAGAAGCTCTCCAAGCCGGCCGAAAGGCATCGCGTAGAAAACAATATCCTCAAGCACAATCCCGTTTGTGCATTCCGTCAGACACACTTCATGGCTCCAGAATTTAAACGGTCCGATGCGTTGCTCATAAACAAAGCGCTTCGGCTCTTGGCAGTGGCTGACTTCCGATAGCCATGTCATCGGTATGCCGAAAACGGCCTTCATTCGATAACTGATCATCAATCCTGCATAAATGTCGGCGGGTACTTTTGAGGTAATTTCCACATTAAAAAAATCGGGAGTGATGTCATTCAAATTATAGGGGGACGAAAAGAAATCCCAGGCCTCTTTATTGGTTACGTTAAGTTGCTGCTGTCGATAAAGCTGATAAATTTGCATGATTGTATGACGGACTTAACTGGTCAGATTTGGATCTGATTGGAGCAACATAATACGAAGCTTGAGAAACTTCCGGATTACCAAGATAGAGCAAATGCGTCAAATATCAAAAAACCTTATGGCAGTCGTACAATTTGCTTGAGTACATTTTTAATTGGTTTTTTCAGCATCGAGCTTTATCACTGCCGCTTTAGCGAGAGCGCTTAGCGCACTGCCGTCCTGTTGGCAATAGGCGATGATTTCCTTGCGCATCCTGGGGTCCCATGATCTCAACAGGTGCTTTTTTACACCTTCCGCAGCCAATTCTTTATCGCTCTCTGCGTTAAAGAAGTCACTAATATCGTTGGCCATTTTGATAAGTCTTTCAATTTTCATGGTGTATTAAATCAACTAAAGGTGTGGAGTGTTGTACTAAAGGTATCGGGTGAGTTAAGCGGCTGGAATGGGTATAAACAACATGTTGATCGTCACGGGCAAAACCGATTAAAGTCAATCCCGCTTCATCGGCCAGACGTATGGCCAAGCCGGTAGGCGCCGAAATGGCGGCTAACAGGGTAATGCCGACCGATGCGGTTTTTTGTACCATTTCATAACTGGCGCGACTGGTGACAATCACAAATCCGGCGGCTAAATCCTTACCGGTACGCAACAGAAAACCGATTAATTTATCCAGCGCGTTATGTCGCCCTACGTCTTCGCGTATCGCTATGATGCCCTGCCCGGGCACCGCCCAAGCGGCGCCATGCACAGAACCGGTTAACTGGTTCAGTTTTTGGCGTTTTTTGATGTCTTTTAACGCGGAAAGCAAATCACTTGCTGTTATGGTCAAGCCACCGTGAACCGGAGCAGGCTGGCGGATCGCCTGTTTTAATGTGCTTGCACCGCACAAGCCGCAGCCAGTACGTCCGGTTAAATTACGGCCTTTATCGGCTAGGCAACTAAAGCGTTGCTCGGGAATTTTTAACTGGACTTCGATACCGTTTGAACGGTTATAAACCCGGGTTGATAATAATTCTTGCGGATTGCTGATAATGCCTTCCGTCAGACTAAAACCCAGAGCGAATTCTTCCAGGTTGGTCGGGGTGGCCAGCATGACAACATGCGGCACCCCGTTATAAACTAAGGAAACCGGTACTTCTTCAGCAATATAATCTTGTTGTAAGGAACGCTGACCATCTTGCCAGCGTTCCACGGTGCTTTGTTGATAACTGGGCCATCCTAATTCCAAGGACGAACCATTAATCATGAGCCATGCCTTGAGCCAGCAAATCCAGTTGGTTTTCTGAAAACTCATGGTAGTTTTTCTGCCATTCCGAGGCCTGACTGACTTTGGTAACCTGTACGGCGGTTACTTTATATTCAGGACAGTTGGTCGCCCAGTCCGAATTATCGGTCGTAATAACATTGGCCCCCGACTCCGGAAAATGGAAGGTGGTATAAACGACGCCCGGTTGCACACGTTCGCTGATCAACGCCCGCAATACGGTCTCACCGGCGCGACTTCTGATACCGACCCAGTCGCCGGTTTTAAGGCCGCGGTCTTCGGCATCGTGCGGATGAATTTCCAAACGATCTTCCGCATGCCAAACGTTATTATCAGTGCGTCGCGTTTGTGCGCCGACATTGTATTGCGACAAAATACGGCCTGTCGTTAAGATTAACGGGAATTTACTGTTGACCTTTTCTGTTGTCGCAACAAATTCGGTGAGCATAAACAAGCCCTTGCCGTTATCGCGCATAAACGTTTCTTCGTGCATGATCGGCGTGCCGGCTGATTGTTCATCGTAGCACGGCCACTGTACGCTACCCAGTTGGTCGATTTTTTCGTAACTGACGCCGGCAAAAGTCGGCGTCAGGCTGGCAAGTTCAGCCATAATTTCCGATGGATGGCTGTAATTCATTGGATAACCCATTGCATTCGCCAGCATTTGCGTAACTTCCCAATCTTGGTAACCTGCCAACGGCTTCATGACCTTACGCACCGGTGAAATGCGTCGTTCAGCATTGGTGAATGTGCCGTTCTTTTCTAAAAAGGACGCGCCCGGTAAGAAGACATGGGCGAACTTGGCTGTTTCATTGAGGAAAATATCCTGCACAATCACGCATTCCATGGAGCGCAAGGCCGCATGAACATGTTTGATGTCAGGATCGGATTGGGCAATATCCTCGCCTTCACAGTATATCCCCATAAAAGTTTTGTCCAGCGCCGCCTCAAACATGTTGGGGATACGCAAGCCCGGTTCTGAACTCAGCTCGGTCTGCCATGCGCTTTCAAACAAATGACGGGTTTCGTCATTGGATACGTGGCGATAGCCGGGGTATTCATGGGGGAATGAACCCATGTCGCACGATCCCTGAACATTGTTTTGTCCGCGTAACGGATTTACGCCCACACCTTCGCGACCCAAATTGCCGGTTGCCATCGCCAGATTGGCAATACCGATGACGGTAGTTGAGCCCTGGCTGTGCTCGGTTACGCCCAAGCCATAATAAATAGCGGCGTTGTCGGCGGTTGCATAGAGTCTTGCAGCAGCCCTGAGTTCTGCCGCGGGAACACCGGTTATCGATTCACTGGCTTCGGGTGAATGGTGATCCTGGGCAATAAAGGCTTTCCATTTTGCAAAGGATGCGACATCGCAACGTGCATTAACAAAGGCTTCGTCGATCAAATTCTCGGTGACGACAACATAGGCCAAAGCATTGATCAACGCCACATTGGTGCTGGGACGTAATTTCAAATGATAATTGGCCTGTATATGCGGTGATTTAACCAGGTCAATTTGACGCGGGTCAGCGACAATCAGTTTTGCACCCTGACGCAAACGTTTTTTCATTTGCGATGCAAAAACCGGATGCCCGTCCGTTGGGTTGGCGCCGATGACAAAAATTACATCGGCTTTCATAACCGAGTCAAAATCCTGGGTGCCTGACGATTCACCAAAGGTCTGTTTGAGTCCATAACCCGTCGGGGAGTGGCAAACCCGCGCGCAGGTATCGACGTTATTATTACCGAAACCGGCGCGAATCAGTTTTTGCATGATATACACTTCTTCGTTGGTGCAGCGCGAAGAAGTAATACCGCCGATAGAATCTTTACCGTATTTTGCCTGGATGCGTTTTAATTCCGATGCGGCATGATTAATGGCCGTTTCCCAACTGACTTCCTGCCAGGCGTCTTTAATGCTGGCGCGAATCATCGGCTTGGTGATGCGGTCTTTATGTGTGGCGTAACCAAAAGCAAAGCGACCCTTTACGCAAGAGTGACCGTGATTTGCTTTGCCGTCTTTGTTCGGCACCATACGCACGACTTGCTCGCCTTTCATTTCCGCCCTGAATGAACAGCCGACGCCGCAATAAGCGCAGGTTGTGACAATGGCATGCTCAGGCTGGCCGTGATCAATAACCGATTTTTCCATTAAGGTGGCTGTCGGGCAGGCTTGCACACAGGCGCCACAGGATACGCATTCGGAGTCCAGGAAGGGCTGGTTTTGGCTGGGAGACACTTTGGAATCAAAGCCGCGACCATCAATGGTTAAAGCAAATGTGCCCTGGGTTTCTTCACAGGCTCTAACGCAACGCGAGCAAACGATACATTTGCTGGGGTCAAAACTGAAATACGGGTTGGTTTCATCCTTGACGGCTTGCAAGTGGTTTTCACCCAAGGGGTTATAACGCACTTCACGCAAACCCACCGCTCCCGCCATATCCTGCAATTCGCAATCGCCGTTCGCTGAACAGGTCAAGCAGTCCAACGGGTGATCCGAGATGTACAGTTCCATAATGCCGCGACGGACATCCGCCAGCTTTTTATTCTGGGTGGTTACTTTTAAACCTTCTGCAACCGGTGTTGTACAGGAGGCGGGCATTCCCCGCCCGCCTTCAATCTGTACTACACACAGTCGACAGGAACCGAACGGTTCAATACTGTCGGTTGCGCATAATTTAGGAATGTCAATCCCGATACTTGATGCCGCTCGCATGATCGACGTGCCGACAGGCGCTTTGACCTGAAAACCGTCAATTTCGAGAGTGACTAACTGATTCGCTGTGCTGGCAGGCGTGCCAAAATCTTTTTCTTTATTGATTGACATGGGGAATTCCTCTAAATATTTATCAGACAGCTTCGGCTTTATCTTTTATCCCGAAATCTTCAGGAAAATGATTTAAAGCACTCAGCACAGGATAAGGCGTCATACCGCCTAATGCACAGAGAGAGCCATTAAGTAAGGTATTGCAAAGGTCTCGTAACAAAGGGATGTTTTTATCCAGATCGCGACCGGCAATAATATCGTCTATAACTTCATAGCCACGGGTAGAGCCTATGCGGCAAGGAGTGCATTTGCCGCAAGATTCGATGGCGCAAAATTCCATGCTGTATCTGGCCATTTCCGCCATATCGACGGTATCATCAAAAACAACAATACCGCCATGCCCCAATACCGCCCAGATGGCAGCGAAAGCCTCATAATCCAAAGGCGTATCAAATTGTGATTCGGGTAAATAAGCGCCCAAAGGACCGCCCACTTGAACCGCTCGAATGGGGCGACCGGAAGCCGAACCGCCACCGAAATCATACAGCAGTTCACGCAGGGTTAAACCGAAGGCCAGTTCAACCAAGCCGCCGTGTTTGATATTACCGGCCAATTGCAACGGCAAGGTGCCGCGCGAACGTCCCATACCGAAATCGCGGTAATAATCCCCGCCTCTATCCAGAATGATCGGCACAGAAGCCAGTGAAATAACATTATTGACGACAGTCGGCTTGCCGAACAAACCGCTGATAGCAGGCAGTGGTGGCTTAAAACGCACCAAGCCGCGCTTGCCTTCCAGGCTTTCCATCAATGATGTTTCTTCGCCGCAAATGTAAGCACCGGCGCCTAATCTGACTTCAAGATCAAATTTTTTACCGCTGCCTTGTATGTCAGCGCCCAGATAACCGGCTTGATAGGCCTTTTCAATAGCGGTATTCAGTGCGACATGGGCGTACGGGTATTCCACCCGTAAATAGATATAGCCTTGTGTAGCACCAACAGCGATACCGGCAATAGTCATGCCTTCGATCAAGACAAAAGGATCGCCTTCCATAACCATGCGGTCTGAAAATGTCCCGGAATCGCCCTCGTCAGCATTGCAGATAATGTATTTTTGTTCGGACGGCGTGTTAAGAACGGTATTCCATTTAATACCGGTTGGAAAAGCCGCACCGCCTCTGCCGCGCAAACCTGAATCGGTCACGGCCTTGACAATATCAGCCTGGGGCAGTTTTAAAGCGTTGCTTAAACCGCGATAGCCGTCATTGGCGATATAGTCGTCCAGACTGACGGGATCGGTAAGGCCGATACGGGCAAAGGTCAGGCGCTGTTGTTTTTTCAGGTAATCCAGTTCTTCGGTCAAACCTAAACACAAGGGATGTGAACCGCCTTGTGTAAAATTCGCATCAAACAGGCCTGCAACGTCGCCGGTCTGTACCGGGCCGTAAGCTACCCGGCCGTTTTCTGTAAGCACTTCAACCAAAGGCTCCAGCCAGAACATGCCTCTTGAACCGTTACGAATCAAGCGAATATCAAGACTTCTTTTGGCCGCTTCGTTGGCGATAGCGGTAGCGACACGGTCAGCGCCGAGAGAAACAGCGCTGGAATCACCAGGGACATAAATCGTGATACTCATGCCAGTTCCTCCACTTCATTGAGGGCTGCATCAAAACTGTTTGCAGACACCCGTCCATAAATCTCGTTGTCGATTTGCATTGCCGGTGAGCAGGCGCAATTACCCAGACAATATACCGGCTCCAAGGAAAACTTCCCATCGGCTGTCGTTTCGTGAAAATCAATGCCTAAACGGGTTTTAACATGCTCTTCCAGTTGCTTGCTACCCATCGACTGGCAGGATTCGGCGCGGCACAGGTGAATGGTGTGCTTGCCGGGAGCTGTCTTGCGAAAATAGTGATAAAAACTGATGACCCCATGGACTTCAGCGCGTGAGAGGTTAACCGTTTTTGCAATATCCGCAACGCTTTCAGGCGGTATATAACCCAATGCATCTTGTATGCCATGCAGAATAGGTAAAAGTGCGCCCGGTTTGTCTTTGAGAGCGGTGGTTATTGCTTGCACCGTTGATTGAATGGAGCCTGTTTCTGTCATGTTTATCTCGCTATGGTGAATCCATCCGTCAAAACAACACGCATCCATAAGTGTTGCATCACTGTATAAACGCTAGCATAGCATAAGAACTTTTGTGTGTAAAAACACTGGAAAACACGACTGTTTTCATTGCAGCTTTTTATGATGATTCCTGGACTCCGGGGATTGTATTAATGTCTATTTGTCATAAGCAGATTTCACTGTGGCAAGGTCGAAGCTCTTGGCAGCTAAGGCAAACACGCTTATTCTTCAATAGTCCATATGGAGCAAACAGGTTTGATTAATCATCAATGACTACTTTGCTAATATTTCAGTTGGCTGGTTTTAATAAACTATGAGTGTGTCTACATTCAGCTATTAGCGATTCATCCTAATCAATTTGTTCATAAACATTTTTAGTAAAACGCGGCGAGCAGACAGCCAAAAATATCAGTTCCTCAGCGCCGGTATTGGTAATTCGCTGTGGGCATAATGGCGGGATGAGGACGACATCGCCGGCTGATACGGGTTGAGGGGGCAGTTCGGCGATTTCGACTTCGGCGCTGCCGGAAAGAATGACGTAGCGTTCGATGACGCCTTTTAATCGGTGAAGTTTCGTGGTCACGCCGGGCATAACCCTGACTCTGGCAATCGACACATCGGGGTCGGCGGGCGAGTTGGATAATTCCAGAATAAAGCAGTCTTCTTCAAAGTAATATTCTTCGGCTTCGTTGGCTTTCAGGATCTGTGCTTGCATAGTGTGATTATGTGTTTGGGATGTGCTTATCTCTCGGATTCTTTTTTTGCGACTTTATCGCGCAAATAAACCGGCATGGCTTTTTCCACGGGTACTGCCAGGCCTTGTTCAAATCCTCTTGCACCCAGGCGTGCAATCGCGCCTGCTCTGGGTAACAAATCGGTTTGGCAGCGATTGACCCTACCGACCAATTGAGTCATGAGTTCATGCCGGTAAACGCCCCAGCCGGAACCGATGCCGACACCGTCAATATCGGGAAATTCGATCATTTCAGCGGGCGTTACCGCTTCCCGGCCTATCAATTCGGCATAGCCCGTTTCATTGCGTTGATAGACGCCCCAGAAAATCTCGCCCATACGGGCATCCATCGCGACAAAAGCCATCTTGCCGTTCAGGTCGTCGTCATTGTGGTCAAAAAAATCCTGGGCGATGGCCGCCAGAGTCGAAATGGGCACTACGGGCAAGTCGGCGCCAAAAGCGATGCCCTGAATAATGCCGGTGGCGATGCGCACGCCGGTAAACGATCCGGGGCCGCAACCGAACGCCAGGGCGTCAAGGTCAAGCGGCGTTAATCCAGCGTCTGCCATTAAACCATCGATCATCGGCAAAATCAGTTTGGTGTGTTCCTTAGGCGCGAGTGCAAAGCGTTCGGTGATCTCGCCGTCAATATATAATGCCGCCGAACAGGCTTCGGTTGCGGTTTCTACGGCCAGTAATTTCATGATTTGCCCTCGTGCTGAAAGAATGCCTGTACGTCCGCAATATCACGGGTGCGCTTCATGGCGGGGACGCTGTCTAAAAACAGTTGTCCATAAGATCGTTTTAACAAACGCGGGTCGCACACCATTAACACGCCCCGGTCAGTGACGTCGCGAATCAATCGGCCTATGCCTTGCCGTAAGGCAATCACGGCGGTAGGCAGTTGATGTTCGAAAAACGGATTTTTGCCTTGTTGCGTCATGGCGTCCAGGCGTGCTTTCAGCACCGGATCGCCCGGCGATGAGAACGGCAGTTTGTCGATGATGACGCAAGATAAGGCTTCACCGCGGACGTCCACGCCTTCCCAGAAACTCGATGTACCCAGCAAAACGGCATTGCCGGCTTTTTTAAACTGTTCCAGTAATTGGGATTTGGGGCGGCTGCCCTGGATAAGCAGGGGATAGTCGATTTTATGTTTCAATAGCTCCGCCGCCTGTTGCAATGCGCGATGACTGGTAAACAGAAAGAAGGCTCGGCCTTGGCTGGCTTGTAACACCGGGACCGCGAAATCAACAATCACAGGAACAAAATCAGGGGCGTTCGGTTGCGGCAAGCCTTTCGGGTGGTAAAACAGCGATTGGTTGGGATAATCAAACGGACTGCCCCAACTGAGACCGCTTGCATCAGCCAGTCCCAGGTTGTTTGCGAAATGATCGAAGGTGTTCGCAACGCTCAAGGTCGCCGACGTGAAAATCCAGGTGGCCTTGTGTTGCAGCATGAATAAGCGGAATTCCGCGGCGATATCGAGCGGCGTCCGGCTCAGCGTAAAGGTTTTTCGATGCGTCTCATACCAGCGTATCCATTTGCCGCTTTTATTGTCCAGAATAACCGTTAATTGCTGGGTTAATTCTTCCGCTCGTTTATAGCAAGATTCCAGGCCCTTGGTTTTGACGGAGGCCAGTTCCAGTTGGTCGGTCAGCCGTTGTAACTGCTCCTGGAGCGCATTTAAACCGGCGCGGATGTTAGGGTTATTTTCAATGTCGCTCCATTCGCCGCGCTTAAGCTCAACGCCGAATGCCAGTCTTAAATCTTTAACTTCATGTTCCAGGTCTTCACAGGCGGTGCGTAAGGCGGGCATATCGGTTGCGTCCTTGAAATATTCCACCAGCGCGTCCCTGGACAGGTCATTAAGCTGTTTGCCGCCCAGATTGATGCCTAAGAAATTGGATGCGGTATCGGCCAACTGATGCGCTTCATCGATAATGACCACTTCGGCATTCGGTAACAGCTCGCCAAAGCCGCTGTCCCGTATCGACCAGTCGGCGCACAATAAATGATGGTTAACGATCAGCAGATTGCATTCCTGCGCTTTTTTTCGGGCTTTGACCAGAAAACAGTCGGCATAGTCATGGCAATCCTGACCCAGGCAGTTTTCCACGGTCGATGTCGCCAGATACCAGACGGGGTCGGCTTCCGCTACGTCCGACATTTCAGATATGTCGCCGATTTTGGTGCGTTTGGACCAGGATTTTATTTTAGTTAATGCGGCGGCATCCTCTTTGCTGAAACCTAGTGTGGACGTTAAGGCATTTTGCAGGCGGTAGGTACAAAGATAATTGCTTCTACCTTTTAATAGCGCGGCGACGAAAGGCGTTTTCATGGCTTTGCGAATAACCGGCAAATCCTTATTAAACAGTTGGTCCTGAAGATTCTTGGTGCCGGTTGAAATGATGACTTTTTTACCGGACAGGATTGCCGGAACCAAGTAGGCGAAGGTCTTGCCGGTTCCGGTTCCCGCTTCCGCTATCAGGTTTTGTTTTGAGTCTATCGCGCGGGTAATCGCCTCAGCCATTTCGACTTGCGCCGGTCGGGGCTGGTAACCCGGCACCACTTTCGATAATGCGCCATTGCTGCTGAAGAATGATTCCAATGCTGTCACTTGAGTTGATGTCGGGTGGTTGGATAAAAAAGCTGCAATGGTAGGGCAATGTATAAAAAAATACCATTAAGTTTCCATGCGGTCTGCAAGAAGAGTTAATTCATTAAATTTACCGGTTGTCAATATATCAGCGGTTAATTCTGGACATAGATCCAAATATATCAGAGAATCAACCGCCTTTTACCAGGCGTTAAAATATAATAAATCAAGCAATTTTTTGAAATGAGGAGATCAATTATGAAAATACAGCGCAAGATTTCACTGGTTGCCGGTGTTATTGCCTTGTCTTTTGCGAGCCAAGGCGCGTTTGCCGCCTGCAGCAACGTGTCGTGGCAGCAATTAAAAGACGCTGCAACGTTTGTAAAAAACAACGATGGCGCATTTACAAACGGCCTCGGTAATAACATGTGGGTTACTATGGTAGATAATACCGGCCTGGTCTGTCATGTCGTAAACACGGCGGGTCAAGGACAACGTAGTAAAGAAACATGGGGAGTAAGCCGGGTGATTTCCGCCCAAAAGGCCAATACATCGGCAGGCTTGAGTCTGGAAACCCCGTTTCAGCCCTGGTCTTCCGCCATGGTTTATGCGGCGGCGCAGCCGGGCGGATTCCTGTATGGCGTACAACACAGTAATCCTGTGGATGCCAGTCGGGCTTATCAAGGCAGTCCGGGCGTCTACGGTACCGTCGCTGATCCGCTTAAAAACAAACGCATTGGCGGCATTAACGTTTTCGGCGGCGGACTTCCACTTTATTTGAACGGCGCCAAAATCGGCGCTATCGGCGCTTCCGGTGACACTTCCTGTACCGATCATGCATTCGCCTGGCGAGTGCGTTTACGTTTGGCGACTTTAGGATTGGTTACCTCTACAGCAGGTGACGAAATGGATATTAGCGGCGGCGGTCATGCCACCTGTCCTTTAATGCCGGCCGGAACTCCAGCACAGATTGGTGTTAAATAACATATTCGTTTAATCAAGCCCGGATCCGGATAATGAGGCCATCCTTCGCGGATGGCCTTTTTTATTTCACCATTCGGACGGCTTGGTGTCCATAATCGACCGGTGCATTTTTTTATCCGGCGGAAATACTCCCAATGAAGATGTGCTTGAAATCCATTACTAAAAACCGGAAACGCTTTGTATTTGTCGTGTTGCTGCTTTTGATCATGCTTACCGCCGCAGTGACCGGATGGTTTTTCCTGAAAACAGACCGTCCGTCTGTTTCCACAGTCGAACCGACAAAAAAAGTTGTCAAAGCGCCGGTTGAAGATTTGTCTCTATTGTTGGAAAGGATGTCCGCTCCTCCGGTACTGACACCTGAGCAAATCAAGGCAGAGGCCAGAGTTGACGATGAACAGGTGGCGCTTGCCCGCAAATGGCTCGAAAGCGCCGACCCGCGGCAGCGGATTATCGGTGCCGAGCAACTTTCCGCGTATCCGACTGCTGAAGCGGAAAAACTATTGGTTAATGCGTTGGCAAGCGACCATGATAGCGAAGTGAGAAGTGTTGCTGCGCGGAGTCTGGAGTTTTTCGAACATCCTGAAGCAAAGACGCTGAATGTGCTGCTGCGAACTCTTGAATACGACAAGGAGGCCGTGTGTCTGGATGTTTTGAATACGCTTCAGGCTTATGTAGCGCGGGAGCCTTATGGATCGAAGCGCGCCAGGCAAATTATCAAGAGGCTTAAGAAAATTGCCAAATCAGCGAAGCTGGAGGGTGATGCGCAAACAGTTTTGCAGCATTTCCTGGTGGATCAGGCGTCAGGCGGGTAAAAACGGCTCGGAAAAATCGATGGCGCCGGCTCTATAAATTAATGAGGTTTTCAGTGTCTTTTTGCAAAGAATTTCATTGAGGCGTCTTTTAACCGGTCTATGCGCAAATCAGTAAAGCGCCTTATTCGGCCCAGTTTTTAACCCTTTCTACGGCTTTCAGCCAATGTTGCTTCAGCGATTCAATTTGTTCCGCTTGCAGGGTTCCGTGAAACTGGCGGTCTATCTTCCATTTCTCGTTGAGTTCACGAGGAGTCCACAAACCGACCGCGATGCCGGCAAGGTAGGCCGCGCCAAGCGCTGTGGTTTCGAGGTGAGCGGGGCGAATAATATCAATGGCGGATAGGTCGGCCTGAAATTGCACCAGCAAATTATTTGCCGTGGCGCCGCCGTCGATTCTTAATTGGCTGACAGGCATGCCGCTATCGGCTGACAACAACTGTAATAAATCATCGACCTGAAAACAAATGCTTTCCAGTGCGGCCCGGACAATATGTGCTCCGGTTGTTCCGCGGGTAATCCCGAAGATGGCGCCCCGTGCATGCGGGTCCCAGTGCGGAGCGCCCAGCCCCGTCAGTGCGGGAACAAAATAAACGCCGCCGTTATCGCTGACGCTTTCGGCCAATTTTTCGCTGTCTGCTGAATGAGGGAATAGCATCAGGCCGTCGCGTAGCCATTGAATAACTGCGCCTCCTACAAACACACTACCTTCCAGCGCATAAGTCACTTCATTACCGATTTGCCAGGCGATAGTGGTTAATAATCCGTGTTGCGAAACGGCTCTTTTTGAGCCGGTATTCATCATTAAAAATGAACCGGTTCCATACGTGCATTTAGCCATGCCCTCTGTGATGCATAGCTGCCCGAAAAGTCCCGCTTGCTGGTCACCGGCAATCGCTGCGATAGGAATGCCTGCACCCAGGGTAACATTGCGTGTGGTGCCATAGATTTCGCTTGAGGATTTAACGACAGGGAGCAGGCTTGCGGGGATGTCGAATAACGCCAGCAATTCTTCGTCCCATTGTAAGGTTTCGATGTTGTAGAGCAGGGTTCTGGAGGCGTTGGACACATCGGTGATATGCAGTGCACCGTCAGTCAGATTCCATATCAGCCATGAGTCGATGGTGCCGAAAGCCAACTCGCCGCGATTTGCCCGTTCTCTTGCGCCATCGACATGATCCAGTATCCAGCGGATTTTGGTCGCGGAAAAGTAGGCGTCAATGAGCAGGCCGGTTTTGGTGTTGACCATCGCTTCCAGTCCGGCGTCTTTTAAGCGCTTGCATGCGTCGGCGGTTCGCCTGTCCTGCCAGACGATGGCGTT
>SXGU01210593.1_pt1 | contig 49554 bp, 64 predicted proteins | sample 3174531 | NCBI WGS metagenome assembly SXGU01 (sample SAMN11356863, study PRJNA531348) | freshwater metagenome | isolation source: freshwater sample F1-140 | place: China: Fuxian Lake, Yuxi | collected 2017-12-25 | reverse complement strand
GGGACCGGGCGGTCTTATCATGCCAGCCTCGATGCGAAGAACCAGCAGCAACGCGCGCATCTGCTCCTGGAGCCGGGCTGGAGGGCCGATCGCGCGATCCAGGGCCTGGGACGTACCCACCGCACGCATCAGGCCTGCTCGCCCCTGTTCCGGCCCGTCACGACCGACTGCAAGGGCGAACTCAGGTTCACCTCGACCATCGCGCGGCGTCTAGACAGCCTCGGCGCTCTGACGCGCGGCCAGCGCCAGACCGGGGGGCAGAATCTGTTCGACCCGGCCGATAATCTCGAAAGCGACTACGCCAAGGCGGCGCTCATCAGCTGGTATCACCTGCTCGTCGCGGGGAAGCTGACCAGCACCAACCTCACCGATTTCCAGCATCGCACCGGCCTGGAACTGCTCGATACCGACGGCGTGTTGAAGGAGGATCTCCCGCCCATCCAGCGCTGGCTCAACCGGTTGCTGGCGCTGCCGATCGGGCTCCAGAACTGCATCTTTGACGAATTCCTGGCGCTGGTCGAGGCACGGGTCGCGGCCGCGCGCGAGGCGGGGACACTCGATGTCGGCGTCGAGACGATGACGGTCGAGACCGCGACCGTGCTCGACGATACGATCCTGCGCACCGACCCGGTCAGCAAGGCGACCTCGCACCTGCTGACGATCGAGGTGACCCGGCGCCGCAACCCCATGTCGCTCGAGCGCGTGCTGCGCATCGCCGATACCGACCAGACCGCCGTGTTCGTGCGCAACGGCAAGTCGGGCAAGGTCGCGCTGCGCACCAACGCGCGCTCCTGGCTGACCGAGGACGGGGTGGCGGTGTCGCGCATCGAACTGATGCGTCCGACCCGGCACGAATATCTCGCACTCGACGATCTCTACGAGACGGCCTGGGAGGAATGCAGCCGCGCACGGTTCGAGGCGGAATGGTCGGCCGAGGTCGACGAGATCCGCGGCAAGCTCGACGTCGAGACGATCCGGCTCGCGACCGGCCTTCTGCTGCCGATCTGGTCGGCGCTGCCGAGCGACCATCTCGTGGTCAACCGCGTGGTCGATGCCGAGGGTCGCTCCTGGCTCGGGCGCATGGTGTTCCCGGGCGACGTGCCGGCGCTGTTCTCGAAGATGGGCCTCGACAGCAACGACGTGCTCAGCCCGGCCGAGGTCGCGCGCGCCGCGATGGAGGGCGGGACGGTCACGATCCGGCGACCGTTCGTGTGCGAGGTGAAGCGCGTACGCGTCAACGCCAAGCCGCGCATCGAGATCAGCGGCGCACCGGCCGACCAGCTCGCGTGGCTCAAGTCGATCGGCTGCTTCACAGAGATCATCGCCTACAAGACGCGCGTCTTCATCCCCGTCGAGACGGCCGATGCGGTTCTCGCAAAGCTGATGGCCTGACCGGCACGATAACAGCCAGCTAGCAGCAAGGTAGCCGCTTGTCGGCGAGCCCCAGTCGCCCTCCCGCCCAAGCGGGAAACGAGAGGGGAGAAGGAGCGGGGGGGGTGTCCGGGTCGGGGGAAACACCCGTGCACCGGACACTTTCCCGCTCATGGAGACGATAGATGACCCAGACCGTCAAACTCGCGAAGCTGAAGCGTTCCGAGAAGAACGTGCGCACCACCCCGCCCAAGAATATCGAGGCGATGGCCGCCAGCATCCGCGCTCGCGGCATCATGCAGAACCTGCTGGTGACCGCCGCCCGCCCGAAGGGCATGTTCGAGATAATCGCCGGCGATCGCCGCTATCTCGGTGCGATGATGCTGGCCGAAGCCGGCGAGATCGTTGCCGCCGACTATGACGTGCCGGTCAAGATCATCACCGGCGACGAGGCGGACCTGCGCGAGGTGTCGCTGACCGAGAATTTCCAGCGCGAGCAGATGACCGTCGCCGAGGAATGCGTCGCGTTCCAGCACTTCCTCAAGACCGACGGTGACGTCGACGCGGTCGCCAAACGGTTTGGCCAGACCCGCCGCTTCATCGAGGGACGGCTGCGCCTCGCCGATCTTGCCGAACCGATCTTCGAAGCCCTGGCCGCGGGCAAGATCTCCTACGAGATGGCCAAGGCCTACGGCTCGACGGCCGACAAGGCCAAGCAGGAGCGCGTGTTCGAGCAGTATGGTCACTCGTCCTACGTCAACGCCGACCAGATCCGTCGCGCGATCGCCAACGACACGATGAAGGCGACGGATCCGATCGCGATCCTGGTCGGTCCCGATGCCTATGTCGCCGCGGGCGGCCGCATCGAGCGCGAACTGTTCAGCGAGGACGGTGACCGCTGGACCGACCCGGAACTCGCGCAGACGCTCGCTGCCTCGCTGATGGAGGCCGAGGCCAAGCGGCTCGGCGAGGAACTGGGCGTCGCATGGGTGCGCCCCGTCGCCACGACCAGCCTCTACGGCATCACGTCCGACCTCCACCGCGTGACGCTGCCGGCAGCGCCGCTGACGGACGAGGAACAGACGCGCTGCGACAAGATCGAGGAGCGCGTGCAGGTCATCGAGAGCGATATGGAGGACGAGGGTATCGATGACGACACCTATGCCGCGCTCGATGCGGAATCGGATCGGCTGCGCGAGGAATATCAGGCGATCCACGACAAGGCGCCCGAGCTGACCGACGAGGTCAAGGGCCAGGTCGGCGTCTTCCTGACGCTCGGCCGCGACGGCAAGATGACGCTCGACACGACCTATTACAGCGAAACGCCGATCCGCCTGCCCGGGGACGATCGGCCGCTGCCGTCGTCGCCGTCGTCGCGTCGCACCGCCGACCTGCCGCCCGAGGCGGTCGCTCCTGGCGGCAAGCCGCTCAGCGCGCGGCTCCATGACGAACTGGCGGTCCAGCGCCGCGACATCCTCGCCGCCTCGATCCTCGGCGATCCGGGGCTCGCGCTCGACTATATGCTGTTCTGCCTCGCCGACCCCAGCCACGGCTACGGCCGCTACGGGACGACGGTTCGGGCAGGGCGTCCGCAGGACCCGCAGATGCCCAAGGATCAGCCCGCCACGCAGGCGCAGGTCGCGATCGCCGAAGCCCGCGAGGGTCTCGACACGTCGTGGACGGAAGGGTCGAACCCGGTCGAGCGGTTCGAGGCGTTCCGCGCGCTCAGCGACGACGCCAAGGCGGCCTGGCTCGCGGTCGTGGTGGCGACCTCGCTCGAGGCCAAGCCCGATTACAGCTCGGTCACCACCAACCCGCTCCATGCGCGGCTCGCCTCGATCCTCGAGATCGAACCCGCCAAATGGTGGCGCCCTACCTCGGCGAACTTCTTCGACCGCGTGTCGAAGGGTACGCTGCTCGCGCTGCTTACCAGCGTCGGGGGCGCGCCGCTCGCGGCCCGCTACATGGCCTCGAAGAAGGGCGAGATCTCGACCAGCTGCGAGAAGCTGTTCGCCGGCGAAGCGATCACCGAGGCGGAGACCAAGGACGCGGCGCTGGCCTGGGTGCCCGACGCGATGCGGTTCGATCTCGTGTCGGTCGCCGGTGCCGACGAGGCAATCGACGACGAGCCCGGCGATGAGGGCTTCGACGACGACGACTACGGCGACACCGATGATCTCGGTGCCGACGATGCCGGGATCGACAGCGACGAGGCGCTGATCGCGGCCGAATAGCCCCCCGATACCCCCGGCCCGTTCGTCTCCCGGGCACACCTTGGCGGCTGTCCCTCACCGGGGCGGCCGCCTTCTTTTTACCCGCGGACCGTCACGCGTGGCCCGCGCATCGAGGGAGCTTTCCCATGACCTTTCACCGCAAATCGACTGCGCCACGCCGCGATGTCGCGGCCGAGATCACCAACCTCATAATCGCCAAGCTTGAAGCCGGCGTCCTGCCCTGGTCGCGCCCCTGGGGACTGACCGGGGCAGGGGGGCGACCGCTGCGGCATTGCGGCACGCCCTACACCGGCATCAACGCGCTCTATCTCTGGGCGATCGGCGACGCCCAGGGGTTCTCTGGCCGCAACTGGATGACCTACCGACAGGCGACCGAGTTGGGCGGACAGGTACGGCGCGGCGAGCATGGCGCGCACAGCGTCTATTATTCGACCTTCTCGAAAACCGAGGCGGACCGCGTCACCGGCGAGGCGGCGACGAAGAATATCCGGTTCCTGCGCTCGTACACGGTGTTCAACGTCGATCAGATCGACGGTCTCCCGGCGTATTATTATCCGGTGCCCGCACCGCCCGAACCGCGCATCGAGAGCCGGCACCGCGCCGCGATCGATGCCTTCTTCGGAGGCCTGCCGGCGACCGTGCGGCATGGCGGCGATCAGGCATTCTATTCGCCGATCGGCGACTATATCCAGCTACCGCAGCGCGGCGCGTTTCGCTCGGACGATCATTACGCCAGCACGCTCGCGCACGAATATGTCCATTATTCGGGCGCGCCGCAGCGCCTCAACCGCGAGTTCGGCAAGAAGTTCGGCGACAACGCCTATGCGTTCGAGGAGCTGGTCGCCTGCATCGGCCAGTGTCTGGTGTGCGCCGACCTCAATCTGCCCGGCGAGCTGCACGACAACCACGCCAGCTACGTCGATCATTGGCTGAAGATCCTGAAGGGCGATTCAAGCGCGATCATCAAGGCCGCGGCGAAAGCCGAGCAGGCGGTGACCTGGCTCCATAACGCCGCCGCGGGTGGCGCGCCCGGGATCGACCAACCCGAAGCCCTCGCAGCATGACCTGGAGATCGCACCATGCACATCGAATTGCGCAAGCTGAAGGTGGTCGACGCTTTGTCCGAGGAAACGACCTGCTACTCGGCCGAGATCTGGATCGATGGGCAGCGCGCCTTCCTCGCCTCGAACCGCGGTCATGGCGCCGCGGACGATTACCATGCCGTCGGCAGCGTCACCGAACAGGCGGTCGATGCCTGGCTCGCCGCCAACCGGCCCGTCTCGCGGCTCGGCGACAGCGTCATGCCGCACTGCCTCGAATTCGAGGTGGCGGCGCTCATCACCCGGATCGAGGAGGCGAAGCGGCTGCGCCGGCAATGCCGGACGAAGCTGGTGACGATCGAGGGCGACCAGGTGTTCTGCTATCGGCTCAAGGGCAGGACACCCGCCATCGTGTTCGCCGGCGTGCAACGCCTCACCCCGTCGGCGCGCATGGTCAACGGCGATGACGCCGCGCTCGACGAGGCGGTCGCCGTGATGATCGCCCAGGCCGGGAAGCACGCCCCATCCTGATCGCATGACAGCTTCCACCCGATAGGACAGGATACGCACCATGCAACCGCAACGCCGCCCCCTCATCCGCGCACTCGCCTTCGACGAGGTCGGCGCCGCGATCGGCCGCCTCGTGGATGTCGCCTCGTCCGATACCGGGCAGGCCGCGCGCGTCGCGGACTTCCTGCTGGCGTGGTGGAATGGTGACGACAACGGCCACTTCCCCATCCTCCACCTCAGCAACTGCGACGCGATCATTTCCGAGGACATGCTAATTGTCATGGCCTGGCTCGCGCAGGAGCCTGCGATCTATCCCGATGTGTGGGGCTATCGTGAGGCAATGGTCGACCTTGTCGGCCGATGGAGGCTGCGATGAGCGCACGGCCGTTACAACCATTATGGGCCTGCTTTCGTTTGCCCCGAACGCAATCATGGCGGCAGACCGTAGTGGGAGACTGGCATGAGCGATAATATACGGCTCGCGCTAATGCGGCAGGCGCTCGCGCTTTATGACGCGACCGACGACGGAGCGACCGTTGCCGCCTGTCATCTGCAGGCCGCGGTCGATGCGGAGCAGGGTCTGCGGCCTATGCAACCGGGCGAGGACATCGATCCTGAAATACCGGAGCAATTACGTAACTGGTTATCGTGAAGGGGAGGGGGAGCGAATTTCTGAGCGCGTGAGGCGCTCGGGAGATCGCTCATGCCCTACGATGTCGCCTTCCGCCACCAGCAGGCGCTCGACCCGAGCGCGCTGGTCACGATTGGAGCAAGCCTTCACGCCATCACCCGCGCGATCGACGACTGCCGCAACGCCGGCATCGCCTTCGAGACCGATCCCGCGGTCATCCTGCTCGCCCGCCATCTCGCAAGCGTCACCGCGCGGCAGTCCGAAGACGCGCTCCTCAAGCGGCGCTGCATGGACCGTATCGCCGAGCTGCGACAGCACCCGGCGCTGCTGACGCTCGCGGTGCGCGGCGTCGCGCACGATGCGGCCGCCAAGGATCGCTTCCACAGCGACGGACGCAAGGCGCTGCGCCGGCTCGCCGAAACGCTGGGGCTCGACCCCGCGCACTACGACCTTCGCTCGAACCGCAGCCACGCCTCCCGGTCCGGCGAGATCACCCTCCACGGCGAGGAGCTGTGGATGCAGCTATCGCTCCACGGCACCATGGCCGACCGCGAGGTCATCTACCGCCGCGTCAGCGGTCGTCACGATCACCTCGGGGAGCGCGACTGCTACGCCTCGATCCGCGACCTGCTCGCGCCCGAGCGGTTCGCCGTGCGGCTGCGCAAGGAATTGCGGCTCACACCGCCGGTCGCCGAGCCGGTCAGCCTGTTCGGCTGATCGATCACCCGTCCACACACGCGAAAGGACCGCCATCATGGGCTGGCTAAGCATGCCGCTGTCGTCGATGTTCCCGCACACAGGCCCCAAAGCCTATCTCGACGCGCAATTCACCTACGACAACCGCGATGCCGACGGGAAGGGCAAGGCGCTGCGCGTCATCGCCTCTTCCTGCCTGCGCAACAAGGTCTGGTACGCGGCCGTGGTGCCGTCGACCGACGGCACCGACGAACCCGCCTTCGCGGCCGTCTGCCTGGTCAGCTGGAATCCGCGGGCCAAGGACGGATTCGTGTTCGCCTACAAGGATATGACCGAACACGCCGGGCCATGCGAGGCCGAATGCCCCGAGCGCATCCTCTCGCTGCTCGGCGATACCGACGATCCCGGTGCGCTCGACTGGCGCCGACGCTGCCTCGAGCGGCTCGCGACCCCGGTACGCCCGCTCGAACACGGCATGCACATCCGCTTGCCGAGCAAGGTCACCTTCGTTGACGGCTATGAGGGAGACGAGTTCATCGTCCACAAGCGCGGCCGCAAGATCTCGCTCGCGATCCCCGGCAACAGCTACCCGAAATATCGGATCGGCAACCTTCGCAAATGGGCGTGGACACTCGTGCCGCCCAAGCCCGAAACTCGCGTCCACAAGACGGTGTTCGGTTGATCGCCGACATCCCCCACGTCAGGATCATCGCCATGTCCGCCCCGTATCCGCCCGTCACACCCAGCCCGAAGCGGTCGCAGCTCTGCAGCCGAGCCCATGCCCAGCGCGTCGCCATGCGGATGTTCGATGCCGGCGCACGCCAGGTCTCGATCGTGCGCACCGGCGATCCGCTGCAACCCTTCCGCGTCCTCCCGGTCATCGTCGACGGGCCGAACGTCGAAGTCGAATTGCGCTACGCATGAGGGGCGCCCTGCTCCTCGGCATCGCCGCGCTCGCCGCCTGCGGGGCAGGGGCACCCCAGGGCCACGACGGTGCGACGATCACCGGCGAGGGGCGGGCGATCGACGGCGACACGGTCTCGGTCGATTTCCGCCTGTCGGGGGCCGACGCCTTCGAGCGCAAGCAGATGTGCTCGAAGGACGGTGCCTGCTATCCATGCGGCAAGTTTGCTCAGGATTCCGCCTCGCGTATCCTCAAGAGCAGTGTCGCCACGATCCGCATGACCGGCGCGAGCAGCTACGGCCGTCCGATCGCCATCGTCACGGTCGACGGCTACGACCTGGGCGAGCAACTGATCCTGCAGGGTCTGGCGGTGCCGGCGACGCAATATCTGCGCGGCGATCCGCAGCGCGCCGCGCGCTATGTCGCTGCGGCCGAACAGGCGCGATCAGCGGGCCGCGGCGCCTATGCGGGAGAATTCATCGATCCGGCGCGCTGGCGGCGCGGGGAACGGCTCGCGTGCGAGGCGCGTTACTGATATCCCCCCCTGGAAGAGGCGGTCCGGCATGCTCCCTTGCCGAACCGCCTTTTCTTTTTGTCGTCAGCCCTTGAGCTTCGGACCGGGGCCACGATCGTCGGAATCGTAATCGGGTCCCGGGTCATGCGACCAGGACGCGCCGATCGCGAACGCGGGGTCGAAGCGGCCCAACGGACCATCCGGCTCGGCCGCGACATACGGATTGACCAGCGGCTTCACCGGCAGCTTGTTGCGATAGATGTGCCCGGCGATGCGACCGCGCGCCTCCAGCAGCTTCTCCAGCCAGACGAGATCGTCGAGCATGGTCACGACGCCCTTGCCGGCGACGCAATAATAGAGGCACCGCTGGAAATCGTCGCACGCGGTGCTGAGGATCGTGGTCAGCTTGACCTTGCCCTCGTTCTCGCCCTCGTGGATCCATTCGAGCGATTCCCGCAACTCGCGCGCCGAGAGATACGCATCCTCCGGATTGCTGCCGATGCACGCCCCCGCGAGCATGCGCCGGGTAACGCGAATATCCAGATCGACCGACAATTCGGTGAGCACCGCATCGAGGTCGAACTCTCCGATAAATTCCGAACGCTTCATGGCCAGCTCCTTTGTTCATTGAACGTAACGTGAACAAAGGCGACAAGGCAAGCATTATGGAGTAGCTTCACCACCATGTGGCTCGTCCCACGCGATACCCGGGGTCTTACCCTGCGCTCGCCCGTACCCGACGTGGTGCGCGAGGCGCTGGTGCGCTGGTACACAGGCGAAGGCGAGGACAGCGATCACCGCGCCTCGGTCATCATGGTGGTCAAGGCACGCGATCATCACCAGTGGATAGCCTGCGACTGCCTGGGGGAGGGGACGGACCCGCCGCTACTCTCGCCGGCCTATCTCTCCGAAGCCGAAACCTATTACCTGCGCCGGCTCACCAGCATCCGCCAGCGTCGCCCCGAACATGACGTCGACTGCCCGTTCTTCCGGGAGCAGGCGCCGCCCCGCATCCGCGAGAAGGCGACCACCACCCCGCGCACGATCAACGAGCCCGACGGGCTGTTCTCGGCGCACCGGCTCGCCCCCGAGAAGCTGGCGCAGCTCCCTGATGACAGCGAACCCGACGATCGCACCCGCGGCGTCGCGATCCCGCGCCTCGCGCGCCTGCTGTGGCAGTTGATGGAAATGGCGCAGGTCAACGTCGTCGAACCACTCGAGGTCGGCGAGCCGCGCACGACATCGATGGCGAGCGAGTTCGCGGCGATGCGCGCCGCGGCCGAGCGGGTCCAGATCGCACCGGGCATCCCGCTCGCGCGCCATCTCTACACCCATATCGACCCCTATGAACGCGGCGTCGTGTTCGCGAAACTGCGCGAGGCGGCGAAGAAATGGCCGAGCGAGCACGCCCCGCAGGCCTTCCTCCTCCTGTATGCGATCGACGTCTCCGGCTCGACCATCACGCTTGCCGAAGGGCGCGAGCTGATCGTCAAGAACCGCATCCGCCACATCGGCGTCCACCAGCGCCACATCGGACCGCCGTATCTGGTCCTGGCCGTCGTCGGCGAGCACAACCCGCGCGAGGGCTATGCGTGCCTGCGCGCCTATGCGCAGCCGATCGCGCGCCCCGCCAATTTCGTCGCGATCCACAATCTCGCCGAACGCAAGACGATCGTCGGCCTGCTCGATCTCCAGTACCGGCTTCGCCGGCGCGGCATCGGCGTCGGGTTCAAGCGGCTCCTGTTCGATATCGCGACGTCGATCGGCGAGATGCGTCCAGACCTCCTTCTCGACCTGCGTGATTTCACCACCGGCGAGGTGATCGAGGCGGCGCTCGAGGTCGTCACCGGCGACGACGCCGATGCGCTCGGGCTGAAGCTGCGCCAGGTCGAGAAACTTCGCGAGATCGCCCCCGTCGTGACGATCCATGCCGAGGATCTCGAAGGCGACAGTCTCGAAACCGCCGTGCTTGACCAGCTGCACATCGGATGACGTCGTTGGCAGGAATTTAATCCAGGGCCACCATTCTCGCATCATGGCATCGACCACCCAAGCCAGAAACCAGCGGCGGATCCTGCGCTGGGCGCAGTCGTCGCTGTGCGCCGGATGCGGGATGCCCCTGCCGAGCCCGCGGCGCCTCGCCCGCCATCATCCCGATTACCCGACGTTCGACCATGTCACGCTGCGCAGCGCGGGTGGACGGCGATCGCTGTCGAACGGCCTGCTGAAGCATCTGCGCTGCAATCAGGCGCGCGGCGCGAGGCCGTCCACGGGGTGCGATGCGATCTGGATGACCGTGGTCGCGGCACGGCTAGCCGAGCGCCCGCGCAGCCTCAAGTCGATCTTCAAAGGTGGCGCTCGAAATCCCGGATTCCCGGCGCGCAAGGAAAAGGCCGCCCCGGTTGCCCGAAGCGGCCCGATCGTGTCATCGAAGGTCGGGGGGGTCAGATATCGTCGCCGAGCGCGCCCTTGACCGATCCCTTGACGTCCTGACCGGCGCCCTTGACCTTCTGCGCCTTGCCCTCGGCTTCGAGACTGGCGTTATCGGTCGCCTTGCCGATGCTTTCCTTGACGTTGCCGGCCAGCTTGTTGCCTGCCGCCTTCAGCTTGTCGGTTGCTTCACCCATGATCGATCTCCTGTCGTGAAATATCAGGACTGAGAACACTTTGCGCGTGAGCGCGATCCGTGCGGCCAGTCACGGCTGCACCATGAACGACCCTGCCTGCCGCCATCATCCCGGTCTGCCGAGGGGGAGGAGAGAGAGAGGGAATCTGTCGAATCCATTGAGGGAGACGACAGATGACCCGGTTCCAGCCCAGCCCACGCCCTGAGACGACACCCTGGGACGCACCCGACCGCGCTGACCAGGTCCTGCCCGGCATCTGGCGCGTATCGACACCCAGTCATGGCGGATATGTCCTGTCGGACGAACGCCAGGCCGCGATGCCCGAGGCGCTGCGCCGCGACGATCCTTACTATGAGGAAGACGTCGATTACGCGCTGGTGCTCTACGCCTTCGGCAGCGAGTTTCGCCGCCTGCCCATTCCGGGCATCGCCCTGCAGGTCGAGAACGCGCGCCGTTCGGTGCGCTGCTGGCATCCCGACCGCTGGACCGCGCTGACCGGCGAGGAAGTGTCGATCCACGACAGCCACGTCGTCCGCCGCCGCGCCGCCTATCAGGTGATCATCGGCCAGTACGAGAGCGTCTCGGCGTCGGGTTCCTGGGCGGACTGGGTGCCCGAGGGCAAGGTCGGCTGCGTCTTCCGCCGTGTCGTCAGCGTCGATGCGCTCGGCTTCGCGCGCCACGAGGGCGCGCCGATCCACGGTCTCGTCGACAAGGACCGTTACGAACGCCGCCAGATGCCCGAGACGTTCGAGAGCCTGGACGCGGTCCGCGTCGAGAGCACCGCACCGATCTCCAAGCAGGTCGACGCGAGCGCGCTCGCGCACCTCCTCCCCAGCGCCTGAAAGGACCGCCACGATGAGCGTCTATCTCTATCTGTTCCGCGGCCGCGCCACGCCCGACGAGGACGTCGAAGACTGGGGCTGCGAAGGCCCCGCGATCGGACCGCTCGACTATGTCCACACCACCTATGGCAGCGAGGTGAAGATCCGCGGCGCGAAGGCGGTCCTGGAAAAGTTCTTCCCGAATTCGGAAATTCATTTCCACGACGGCTACGGCGAACACGCCATTCAGCTCGCCGGCGACTGCTTGCCCTACGACGGCAAATTCTACGGTGACTGGTCGATCTGCACCGGGGATCGCTTGTGCTCGCCTGCCGCCTCCCGGGTCAAGCCGGTGTGCGACGACTGCGGCAGCGACAACGTCACCAAGGACGCCGTCGCGGCCTGGGATGAGCCCGAACAGGCCTGGGTGCTGCTCAGCACCTACGATTCCACCACCTGCCAGGACTGCGAGCGCGAAAGCGACGACATGCTCGAATGGCGGACGCTCGATGGTGCGCCCGCTCCCGATCCCGACGCTCCCGCCATCCCAGCCAACGATCCGGCGCCCCCTGATGCCGACGCCGCCTGACCCGGAGGACCACGCCATGACCTGTGTCACCCCGATTCGCGCGCCCGAGGCCGCGGACAATCGCGTACCGCTCGGCCATCATTCGACCGGCACGCTCAGCCTCGACCTCGATCGCCTGCTTGCCGGACGCCTGCTCATCCAGGGCAGCTCCGGGGCGGGCAAGAGCAGGACCTTGCGCCGGATCATCGAGGAGGCGTTCGACTATACGACGCTTGCGATCGTCGACCCCGAGGGGGAATTCGAGAACCTCGCCCGCCATATCGGCGCGACCACGATCCGCGCGGTCGAACTCACCGCCGACGGGCTGACGGCCGCGGCGACGCGCAGCCGGCGACATCGGCTGTCGATGCACATCGACCTCACCGACCTCGATCCCGACCAGCGGATCATCAAGGCAGCCGCGTTCTTTGCCGGCCTGGTCGGCGCACCGCGCGAGGACTGGGCGCATACCATGCTGGTGTGCATCGACGAGGGCCATCTGCTCGCACCGCATGTCGCCGGTTCCGCGCTCGATGCCGATGCCCGCCGGCTCGGCGTCGCCACCCTGACCGACCTGTGCGCGCGCGGCCGCAAGCGCGGTCTCGCCCCCGTCATCGCCACCCAGCGCCTCGCGAAGCTCTCCACCTCGGTCGTGTCCGAGCTGCAGAACGTGCTGGTCGGGCTCAACGTCTTCGACCGCGACATCGCGCGCGCGGCCGACCTGCTCGGCTTTCCCGCGCGTGACGCCGACCTGCTGCGCAACCTCGCCCCCGGCGATTTCTTCGCGATGGGTCCGGCGCTGTCGGCAACCCCGGTGCTGGCGCATATCGATCCCACCATCACCGAACATCTCGGCAAGACCCCGGAACTGCGTGCCGCCGCGTCCGTCGATGCCGACGAGGCGGCGAAGCTGCTCGATCTCGCGGGCCTGGCCGAGGTCGCGGACCACGGCCCCGCCATCGCCCTCAAGGGCACGCGCGCGCTCGACGCGTTCCTGCTCGATCCCGCTGCGACCGACGCGGCCGCGATCATGGACGCGCTGAAGCGCATCTCCCCCAACGCCAGCACCGCGCGCGACCTCGCACGGCACCTGTCGCTCGACGCCGAGCGCACCGACCGCGCGCTCAACCTCCTGTCGGCGATCGCCGCGGTCGACACCATGCCCAAGGGCGACGACCGCATCGCCCGCCTGCATGCACGGCTGCGCGCGCGGCTGAGCGACGTCGCCGTGGTGTCGCTGTGACCGACCTCGCGCCCGATATCGTCGAGCTGGTCGCGTGTCCGAAGCTGCCCGAGCCGTGCGGGCGCCTGCGCGAGATGCCGTTCCGGCACGATGCCTGGACCCCCGACGAGATCGCCACGGTCGAACGCATGTTCTGCGACGACGCTGCGATCGACGACATCGTCGCCGCGCTCGGTCGCGGCCGCGCCGGCGTGCGCGACAAGATCGCCAAACTGGGCCTGCGCCGCAATTCGTCGCGTCCGTGGTCGACCGACGAAGACGCATGGCTCACCCGCGAATATGGCCTTCGCCCCACGGCCGATCTCGCTGGAGATCTCGGCCGCGCCTGCACCAGCGTCTATGCCCGCGCGGGCGTGCTCGGGCTGACCGAAGGAAATCCTCCAAAATGGAGCGACTGGGAGGATGCCCAGCTGCGCGCCGGCTACGCGCAGGCGATCCCGATCGCACAGATCGCCACGCTGATCGGACGCCCGCTGTCCGGCACCGCGACCCGTGCCAACGCGCTCGGTTTGCGCCATCCCAACAAGCCCGCTGACTGGACCGAGGCCGAGGCGACGCGGGCGCTGACGCTGGCCGGGGAGGGGCTTCGTTATATCGCGATCATCGACATTCTCGCCACAGAGGGCTTTCCGCGCAGGACCAAGGCTGGCTTCGGGCCGCACCTGCGCAAGCTCGGCTATGGCCGGGGATGGGGCCGCAACTGGACCCCTGACGAAGACACACTGCTCATCCGCGCCTATGCCGACGGGGCAAGCCTGACCCCGCTCACGACCAGGCTCGGCCGCACGAAATGCTCTATCCGCTGGCGCGCCGACTATCTCGGGTTGCGCGGCACACATGCCAACCGCGACGGGTTCCGGGGCGGGCCGGTGTGGAGCGACAATGATCTGGAAAGGCTGCGCGACCTTTACGGCACGATGCCGATGGACGCCCTGGCGACGAAGATGGGTCGCACCAAGGCTTCGCTGTTCACGCGCGCGAACATCCTCGGCCTTGTCCACGGCTATCACCGGAAATGGACCGAAGAGGAGATCCGGGCGCTGCGCATCGCGCACGACTTCGGCGTCGCGCTGCCTGATGTTGCGGCAGCGATCGGCCGCAAATATCCAGCGGTCCACAAATATGCCGAAAAGCACGAGCTTCGCTTCTCGCGTCGCCCGCGCCGCGCAGCCCCCTGGACGCTCGCCGAAATTATCGCGCTCGATCCTTCGGGAACGGGCGTCACCGACCATGTTGCCATCCCCGGCACAATCGATGAGGAAAAGCCATGACGCCGCTTCGCCTCGCCCGCGATATCGCAACCGGCGCGCCGATCGACCGCGACACCCGGCGTGCCCGCCTCCTCGCGGCGCGGCGCTATGCGATCAACTCGGTCCCGCGTCGCGGTATCCTCAGCGGTCACTGGGACGCGGGCACCGTGGTCGGCGCGTTCCGCGACGGCAAGGCAGGCTGACCAGGGCTCGGCCCGATGCGCCGATGAAGGAGAGAGGGAGCGGGGAGGGAAGGCGTGACGGACGCCTGAGCCCTTTTCCAGGAGCGCACTCCCATGATTCCCGCCACCATCGCGACCGCGGTCGCCCCCGAGACGATCGCCAAGGTCACGCGCCTGTTCAACAATACCGCGTTCGACGTCATCTGCGAACTCCTCCAGAACGCGCGCCGCGCCGGTGCGACCGGCGTCGCGCTCGCGCTGAACGGCGCCGGCGCCGAGCACTTCCTGCACATCACCGATGACGGCCACGGCATCGCCGATCCGGTGAGCATCGTCACGCTCGGCCGCTCGGGCTGGTCCGACGAGACGCGCCGCGCCGAAGATCCCGCCGGCATGGGCGTGTTCAGCCTCGCAGGCCGCGACGTCATCATCCGCTCCTTCTCGAAACCCGACCGCCAGGGCTGGATGGCGCATATCCCGGCCTCGGCGTGGGAGACGAGCCGCCCGATCGCGATCGAACCCGATCCGATCATGCGCGGCACCGCGATCACCGTGCGCGTGCCCGACGAGTGGCTGAAGACGCTCGAGCGCGACGTGGCCCGCGCCGCCAAACATTATCCGGTTCCCGTGACCTGGAACGGCGCGGTCCTTCCGCAGGAGGACTGGCTGAAGGACGCGGTCCATGTCGAGGAATGGTACGGCGTGCGCATCGGCGTGTTCCAGAAACACCCCTCGCATTATTCCTCGCGCGACGGACGCCTCAACTTCCACGGGCTGACCATCCCGTGCGACCTGCCGTATGTTCAGGAAGTCGACCGGGGCGGCCACTGGATCGCGCGGGTCGACATCTTCGACGCGCCGCAAATCCAGCTCGTCCTCCCGGCGCGCAAGGAAGTGGTCGAGAACACCGGCATCGCCGCCCTGCGCGATGCGGTCCGGCTCGCGATCTACCGCGCGATCGAGGCCGCGGGGACGCACCGGCTGTCGGCGCATGACTGGCGCGAGGCGCGCTCGCTCGGTATCGCACTACCCGAAGCCGAGCCCTATCTGTTCGCATGGACCGCCTATGCGGCCGACAGCTCGCGCAACTACGAGAGCGGCGCACGCGTGACCGACACCGGCATGGTGCTGATGCCCGACTTCGATGCGCTGATCGGCCAACCCGCGCAGGCGGCGATCGCGAAGCATAATCCGTTCGGTGGTCCGCTGGTCGAGGCCCAGGACGCGTTCAAGGGCTATGGCTGGTACGATATCCTCGCCCGTGTCGAGGATATGCGGTTCCGCGTCACCCAGGGCGACCGCACCTTCATCGTCTCCGACAGCCGCGAAGCCCCCGCCGAGGCGGAAAACGGTTGGGTCGAGGCTATCACGCTCGAGGCGACGATGAGCCACGCCGGCGCATTCATCGAGGTATCGACCGACGCGGATGTCGCCTTCGCACCCGACCAATGGTCGTGCAACTCGGTCGACGAGACGTCCGTCTTCGTCCGCCGGGGCAGCGAAATCACCGCGCTCGGCGTCGCCGACATCCTCGAAAGCGCGATCTTCTATGCCAGCGACGACAGCGATGCCGACAGCTACAATACGCAGCTCGAGCGCTTCCAGGCCGATGCCGCCGAACGAATCATCGGCCTGCTCGAAGGCGACGATGCCGCGCTTGAGAACCGCATTCGCGACAAGCTGGCGGGGCATTATTTCCTCGTCCCCGAGGACCGGACGGTCACCGTCGTCATCAATCGCGACCGGCTCGACGTGACGATCACGCCCCGCGCGGTTCCCGCCGCGCCCAAGGCCGCGGCGGAGGACGCGTGACATGGCGCGCTACAACCACGCCTACACGCTCGCCTTCAGCCTCGTCTCGAACGACGACAAGGGCCACGACGTCGATGCGCGCCAGCTGAAGGCGGCGCTGCTCGCACGGATCGAGAATCTCGACGAGGAGGGTAGCTGGATCGAGTCTGCCGGTGCGCCCTATGACACCTATCTAGAACCGGAGGAGGCGCCATGACCGGCGCGCCAGTTCCGGTCGCGCCCCTGCCGCCGCCACCCCCAGTGGTGCTGGCCTACGGCATCGGCGTCGACAGCACCGCGCTGCTGATCGAGAAGCACGCGCGCGGCGAAGCGCCTGACCTCGTGCTGACCGCCGATACCTCGGTCGAGAAACCGGCCACTTACGAATATCTCGACGTGATCCGGCCCTGGATGCGCGACCGCGGTATCCGTTTCGAGCTGGTCAGCTATGTCCCGAAGCGATTCAAGCACTGGCCGCCCTATTACGGCATCCTCGAGATGTGCCTGACCAATGCCACGCTGCCGAGCAAGTCGCTCGGCGGGTCGAGTTGCAGCCTCAAAGACAAGAAGGCGCCGCAGGACAAATTCCTGTCGACCTGGCAACCAGCGGTCGACGCTTGGGCGCGCGGGCAGCGCGTCGTTCGCCTGATCGGCTATGACGCCGGACCGCGCGACACCGCGCGCGCCAACCATGCGCTGTCGATCGACGATCCGCTGTACGACTGCGAGTACCCCTTGCGCGAATGGCGATGGGACCGGCCCGACTGCGTCGCCCGCATCCAGGCCGAGGGTCTGCCGGTGCCACCCAAATCGGCGTGCTGGCTGTGCATCGCCAACCATCCGAGCGAAATCCGCGGCCTCCCGCAATGGTGCCTGCGACTCATCGTGCTGGTCGAGGCACGCGCCGCCCCGCGACTGCACACGGTCGAGGGCCTGTGGCGCAGATCGACCCGCGCGCGCCCGGGATCGATGACCGCCTTCATCCGCGACGAGCACCTCCTGCCGGCTGACGAGATCGACCGGATCATCCGCGATGCGCCGCTCGACCTCATCCGGTTCCAGGATGTCGCGGCCGTCATCCCGCTCGGCGAGCGCCCGACGATGGGCGACTGGCTCGACCGCTTCCATGCGGCCTTTCCCGAACGAGGCCGGGGACGAAGCGACGCGCTCGCCGCCTGAAGTCCCCGCCACCATCGCTATCGACCAAACGGAGGATCATCACATGATTTCGACCGCCACCGAAACGCGCCTCGAAGCCGTGGCCAGGCTCAACGACCGTTGCCGCCAGGGGTTCGACCGCACCGCGAAGATCGTCATGACGCGCGCGTGCCTCGGCGCGCTGTCGAACGGCTCGCTCGCCTCGGAAGCCGTCGCCCAGGCGCATGTCCTGCAGGCGCTGCGCCGCTACACTTTCCCCGCCGACTGTCCCGAGCGCGATCGCGGCCAGTTCGAGCTGTCAGGCGAGACGATACACTTCCGTATCGATTATTATGACGTGGCGCTGGAATGGGGATCGGAAGACCCAGCAGACGCCAGCATCACGCGCCGTGTTCTCACGCTCATGCTGCGCGAGGATCTGTGATGCGTATTGTCGGAATGGCCGACAGCTATCAGCTAGCTGGCCGCTAGACGATGACGATCGAGATCATCCTCGGCCTGCCGCATCTCGCAAACGGGCCTATCCTTCAGCGCGCGGTCGCGCTGCAAGCACCGGTGCTGATCTCGGCCAATTGTCTGTCGCGCTGGCGCAAGGCCGATGGCTGGCGCGAGTGGTCGGGATGGCGCACCGGAACGCTCGCCAACGCGCGACCGCTCGCCAGCGTCGACCTCGATTCCGCCGGTTACACCATGATGGTCCGCTATGGCGGGCTTCCCTGGAGCATCGCCGATTACATGGCGCTCGCCGCGTCATGGCCGTTCCGACGCATCTCGTCGGTCGATTACTGCTGCGAAGAGGGCGTTGCCCACGACCGCGAGGAAGTGCTCGACCGCATCGCGCGCACCACCGCCACCAACCGAGAATGCTTTGCCCGCGCCGACGACTTGGCCATCCGCGACCGGCTGATGCCCGTGCTGCAGGGCCGCGTGCCCGACGACTACGTCCGTTCACTCGACGCGATCGGCGGTCTGATCCTGCCCGGCACCGTCGTCGGCATCGGCAGCATGTGCCGGCGACCGATCCACGGTCCCGAAGGGCTGATCGCCGTCGTCGAGCGGCTGACCCGCATCCTGCCGATCGGCGTCAAGGCGCACCTCTTCGGGGTGAAAGGCGATGCCCTGCCGTACCTCACGCCGTTCGCACGCTGGATCGCCTCGATAGACAGCCAGGGATGGGGCGTAGGCGTGCGACAGCACGCGCTCAGGCATCGCATCGCCAAGACCGACGCGCTCGGCGCCGACTTCATGGAACGCTGGTATCGCACGCAATGCGCGCGAACGCTCGAAACACCGCGACACCTGCCCGAGGCCGCGGCGTCTGCTCCACCGCCACCAACCGCCGACCCCTGGGAACGCGCGATCGCGCAGGCTCGCGCCGAGATCCGCGCCCTGATCGAGAGCGGCGATCTCGATCACGATGAGATCACCACCGGATGGATCGAGACCTGGGCGGCCGAGATCTACGCCGACGCGGCCTGACGGAGGTAACCATGCTCACCGACCGCTCCCAGCGCTGGCGCGACCGGCGCAGCTTGTTCGTTGCCGGCGACAGCGTGATCGACCCGCGCCGCTACGCCGTCGATGTCGTCGCCCATGATACTGCCCGCGCATTCCTCGCCGACCATCATTACCTCCCGCGCTATCCCGCCGCCCAGCTCGCCTGCGGGCTGTTCGGTCCGGGCGACCCGGGCAGATCCACGTTGGTCGGTCTCATCGTGTTCGGCGTGCCGGCGACCGGCGCGGTCATCACCCGGCACACCGGCTATGCCGATCCCGCTCGGGGCTGCGTACTGCAACGGCTCATCTGCCTGCCCTCGGTCGCCGCGAACGGCGAAAGCTTCTTCACGTCGCGCGCCTTCCGCCTCCTGCGCCTCGCCAAGCCCCGGATCGACGCTGTCGTCAGCTTCTCCGATCCCGCCTTCGGCCATTGCGGCGTCGTCTATGCCGCGCTGTCGGGCGCCTATCGCGGCCGCACGAGGCCGCGGACGGTGCTGCGCATCGCCGGCGAGACGATCTCGGAGAGAACGCTGTCGAAGATCCGCAACCTCGAATCCGGCCATGCCGGGGCGATCGACCAGCTGGTGCGGCTCGGTGCGCCGAGGCCGGAGGCGCACGAACACCCCGCCGACTGGCTCGCGCGGCTCCGTGCCGACAATCTGCTCCGCCCGCACCGGCAAAGCCCGCTGTTCACCTATTGCTTCGAGCTGACGCGCGACGCCCGGCGCACCGCGCGCGATCTGCCCCGGCTTGCCTATCCGCGCCGGAGCGACGCGATCCGCGAAATCCTCGCGGCATGATCCCCGCGCCAGCGGCGCGAGGGAAGGGGAGCGGGAGCGGGCGGCATGTCACCGACATGCCGGAAGGAGCACCGCCCGTGGATATCCATCTCGCCATCGCCAGCGTCCAGGCCGACGCTGCCCGCATCGCGCGCTACACCGATCGACGCGACCGTTTCCTCGATGCGCTGGACTGGTCCGCGCTCGACGAACAGACCGCGCGCGAGGCCGCGATGCTCGACGATCTGCTCGCCGGCGATCTCGCCGACGCCGCGCTCTACATCCTCTGGCTGGAAGAACGCCTCGCCAGCGGCGAAACCGATGTTCCAGGCGTTCTTCGCTTCTACCCGCACCCGCGCCCCTGGCACGGCGAGTGGATCTCGCTGCACTGACCCTGAAAGGATCGCCATGAGCCGCCACCAGTTTCCCGGTATCGAACCCGGCACCAGCGTCAGCATCGGGTGGGACCGCCCGCTTGGCACCTTCTTCGTCCAGGTGCTGCGCCCGCACCCGCATCTCACGGGTGAGGACGAAACCGTCGCATGGCATGGCGCGCACCCCGGCGAGCTGACCACAGCGGCCGCCGCGGTCACCATCGCCTCACGCTGGGCCGATCTTCCCGCCGATCTCGCGATCACGCTCGAGACCGACCGGCTGATGACCCTCGGCCAGTCCGATGGCGAGGCGCAGATCGCCATCAAGCGCCGCTTCTTCGGCGACTGAGTACCCGACAAGAAAGGGGAGGGGGATGGGGTGCGTCGATCAATGACGATCGACGGAGAGCATTTCATCGATCTCGGTGCCGGTCCCGCCGAGGAGGATTGCGCGCAACTCGGCCAGTCGCCCAACTTCGACAGCCTCAACCGCCTCGAAATCGCGGTCTACAAGTCCGCGCTGATCGCACGCTACGGCCCGCCGCCCCCGGGATGCCGCCTCGCCGGCCTGTCCAACCGACACGATTTCGGTCGCTATGTCGAACTCGTCCTCCATATCGAGAACGAGCTCGACGAGGCCGTCGCCGACTATGCGACACGCGTCGAGGAGGGACTCGCCACCTGGCGCGAGGCGGGCTTCACCGCGCCGGTCGAGTATAACGGCGAGACGCCCACCATCGTCCATGCCGATCCGGCCGATGCCGTCATCAGCGCGCTGCTGATTACCCGGCCCGGGCCGAACGGTCTTTTCCCGATCCCGGATTTCGCGGTCCTGCACGGCAATCTCACGCAGGCTTACCCCGCCGAGGCCGCGGCCGCCAACGCGCGTCTCGCCGAGGCCGCGGACGCCTGAGCGCGACCGCACAGAGCGATTTCCCATCATTTCGGAGCATTCCCATGGCGAACACCTACACCAAGGCCGCGTTCACGCTGACCATGAGCCACGCCGACGCGGCGTTGCTAACCATTGCCGAACAGGCAGTCGATATCCTCGACACCAACGGCGACGATGCCGACCTCGCCCACGAATATGACGCGCTCGATCCCGCGTTTCACGCCGTGTTCCCGGCGAAGGGGCCGATGAAGTTCGAAAGCTTCCTCGAGATATTCGACGATTGGCATTTCCCTTATCTCGACTGCGCGATCGACATCGACTGGAAAGGCGAAGACGGGAACGCGCGCGTATTCTTCAGCGGCGATCAATTCGGCGTCGAACAGGTCGCCCAGCTCATCTTCCGCGCTTGCAAGTCCGCGCTCCCCTGCGGGTTCGCATGGATCTCCGACTGCGACCGGCTGCGCCCCGGCGAGTTCGGAGGCGGCTGCGTCATCATTACCGACGCGGGGCTGACGTTCCACAGCACCCAGGACATCCTCGATCGCGCCGCGCGCAGCGCCGCAGCCGATCCCGACACCCATGGTCACGAGGGTCGCTTCGGTTTCGTGCTCGCCTCGCGCGACCAGGACGGCCACGCCGTCTTCTGGAACAACGACGACGGCTTCGGGGCACTCGCCAGCGCGACCGTGTTCTCGAAAGCCGAGGCCCGCGCACACGATCCGGTCATCGCCAACGACGAACCCGAGTGGCTGGCGCTGCCAGCGCCGCTCGCGGCCTGAACGGCCATGTTCATCGACATCGGACGCGGCCTGGTCGCCGGCCTTCCGGCCCTCGCCCTGCCGCCCGCCATCCTCGACGCGGTCGAACGCGGCGCATGGATCGTCTTCAACCTCTCGGGCGGCAAGGACAGCTCGGCCGCGATGTTCGCGGTCAACCTGATCCTCGATGCGCTCGGCCATCCGCGCGAGCGGCGTATCGCCATTCACGCCGACCTCGGCCGTGCCGAATGGGACGAAACGCCCGCGACGGTCGAGGATCTCGCGGCCCACGCCGGCGTCCCGCTGACGATCGTCCGGCGCAACGCCGGCGACCTGTTCGACCGCTGGGCCACGCGCTTTGCCAACGGCAAGGCGCGCTACGAGGCACTCGAAACCTATAATCTGATCGGTCCCTGGTCATCCTCGGCGCTGCGCTTCTGCACCTCAGAGATGAAGGCCCATGTCATCGGGCCGCACCTCGCCAGACTGCTGCGCGGCCAGACTATCATCAACGTGCTGGGACTGCGCCGCGACGAGAGCATCGCTCGGTCACGCACACCCGAATGGAAAGCAGACGCGCGCTACGCCGCTGCCGGCAATCCGCACGGCACCGCGATGATGCTGTGGAACCCGATCGCGCACTGGACGACACCACAGGTCTTCGCCGCGCACGATACGCTCGGCATCCCGCTGCACGTCGCCTACACCTGTTACCAGTCGTCACGACTGTCGTGCCGCTTTTGCGTCCTTCAATCGCTCGGCGACGCCCAGGCATCGGCTTCGGCACCGGCGAACCGTCCCGCGCTGCTCCACCTGGTCGGCCTCGAGGCGACCTCAACCTTCTCGTTCCAGCCCGCACGCTGGCTCGCCGACGTCGCACCGCGTCACATACCGGGTAATTTGAGGAACCGGATTTCCCTCGCCAAGGCCGATGCCGCCGAGCGGCGACGGCTCGAAGCCGCGATGCCGCCCGACCTGCGCTACGTCAAAGGCTGGCCGCCGCGCATTCCCACCATCGAGGAGGCCGGCATCATCGCCGCGTCCCGCGCACCGATCCTCTCGCGGCACGGTCTCGCCGATCTCTATCCCAATGCCGGCGCGGTGCGAGACCGCTTTTCCGACCTGATCGCGCTGAAGCGTGCCGCCTGATCCAGAGCAAGGAGCTTTCATCATGCCCGATATCACCGATCTCCCCGTCATGACGCGCGCCGACGCGATCGCCGCGGGCTTCGCCGGCTACAACGACGTGCCGCACAAACCAATCGACGTGCCCGACGGCGCGTTCACGATCACGGCGAAGACCAGCGAGGGTCGCCGCGTCACCTTCTGCTTTCTCGAATCCACTTATGGTGGCCCGCCCCGCTTCATCGACATCCAGTTCCACGACCGCGGCACCACGATCCCCAACGCCGATAACGGGGTATCACCCACCTTCAACGCGTTCGCGATCACGCGTGGCGGCAAGTTCGTCGCCGACAGTCGACCGCTCGACGAAGAGATCAAGCCCTCGATCCTCGTGCTGATGCTCGACAAGGCCGGGGAAGAACCCGCGCGATCCGCGACCAACCCGGCGCCGATGTCGGACATTGACCTCGCTGCGCTGCTGACACGCGCGGCCGAAGTCGTGGCTGCGCCCGACAGCCGGATCGCGTCGCATCGCAACACGCTTGCCGGCCAGCTCATCGCCGAGGCCGCGATCAGGCGGGCGCGCCCGTCATGACCACCCCCTCGCGCAGCGACGGGATGCACGTCGCCCATACCGCAACGGGCTGGGTCGTGTTCGACAACAGCTTGTCACACCCCTCTCGCCTCTCGGGCGCCTATCCGTCGCGCGCCGCGGCGACCGCCCGCAAGCGGGCGCTCGCGCGTGCGCTGCGCCACCAGCGTCCCGACGAAGCACCGGACGTCTGAGGAAGGGGAAGGGGGACCGGCTGTTATGAACCGGGAGGATCATCCGACCCGGTGACAACCGGAGCTGACCCAATGCGCAGCATCCTCGCCTTCTACGAAATCGACCGTGCCTGGGGCGGCCCCGAGGAAGGGGGATGGTGGTACGACACCGGCACCTTCGTCCGCGTGATCGCCCTCCATTACCACGACGAGGCCGCGGTCGCGGCGATGCGCCGCGCCAACCGGCTGCTCGAGCGCCTGCAGCGGCATCGCCCGCCGGTGGATTCGGCTGCCTACACCGGCGGACGCTTCCGCGCCTTCAGCTTCTCCGGCCTCCCGCCCACGCGGTTTCCCGCACGTCGCCCGGAATATTCCTGACCCAGCAGAAAGGGACCAGCCCATGTATCGCGTCCATTATTTCGACACCAGCGAAGCCGCGCATGACGCCTGTCTCGATGACGGTCCCTGCATCGAGGAAGGCGACGTTCTCGCCATCCTGTCGGAGGGCGTCATCGGTCTCGCCTCGACCGATCCGATCGCCGTCACCCTCGACCCCGGCGCACTGCGCATCGTCCGCCCGATGGCGATGGACGTGCTGCTAGCAGAACTCGTCCACGGCGCCTCCCAGATCCGCCGCGCGGTCGCGACCGCCCTCCTGCACCATTTGCCCGTGCAGCCCCATTTCCTCGCCTTCGTCGCGCCGGCGCTGCCCTATCCCTATCCGCAGACCGTCGTCGCGCTCTCGTTCGACGATATCATGCTGACGATCGATGCGATCCACCACCGTATCACGGCGCTCGAACGCCGGTTGGGGACACTCGAATCCGACAGCGCGCACGCCTTCTTCCTGCAACGCTCGATCGATCATCTGTCGGCCGCCCGGAAGCGCCTCATGCGACATCCGCGACCGCCTCGCTGAACGGCACGGCATCGCCTCGCGACGATGCCGGCACCGGCTGCGCCGGAAGGAGAGAGGGACCGGATCGGCATCCTGGACATGGGGTCCGGGCATTTTGCCGAAAGGTCACGATCATGTGCATCGATCCCAACGCCGAGCCCGTCGCCTTCGCGCTCGACACCAAACTCTGCCACCTCCTGCCCACGCTGACCGAGCCGCACCGCGAAGCCATCGCCCAGGATCTCGCGCGCACCGCCATCTTCATGGCGACCGCAATGGCGGCCGACATGGCGCAGGACGCGGTGAACGGCCTCGTGCCGATCCCGAAGATGCCGTCGCTCGGCAAGCCGCCCGCACCCGCCCTGGTCCCACAGGCGCAAACGCCGCGCGATACCGTGCTGCTGACCCCCGCGGTCGCGCCCGTCGTCACGATCAAGGCCAAAACGACCGACGTCACCGTCGCCGGCTTCGACCAGCGTCAAGGCTACACGTTCGGGATCGACAACAAGTCCGACCGGCTGATCGACATCCGCCACGCCGGCAAATGCTGGTGCATCGATCCGAGCGACGAGGCGACCGACGTCGTCAGCCGCGCGATCGGCGCGCTCGCCGCGGCACACGCCGATATCGGCACCGCCCTGACCGACAAGATCGGCCGATGATCGGCAGGCCCGGTCCGCGTCCCGCACGATCCACCGTCCGCGTGAAGACGCGGTCGGTGAGGGGCGCTCATCGCGCCCTGCCCGGCCGAAGGGCCGGGGAGGGGAGGAGGATTGAAGATCGGTGTCGAGGACATGGGGTCCAGCACGACATCACAGGAGACACGTCATGAACATCGGTCAGATCAAGCAGAACGACGCGGGCATTTTCATGGGCCGCATTTCCACCCTCGCCGTCGCGATGACGATCGCGCTCAAGCCGGTCCAGTCGTCCAACCCGCGCGCGCCGCGCTACGAGATCCACGCGCTCACCCCGGGCCGGACGTGGGTGCAGGTCGGGGCGTTCTTCGAACTCACCTCGAACAACACCGGCGAGGCGTTCCTGAACGGCCGCATCGACGATCCGTCGCTCGCCGCGCCGCTGCAGGTCTCGGCCTTCCGCCAGGACGACGGCTCGTACAACGTCGTGTGGCAGCGCGCCCAGAAGCGCCGCGATGTCGGTGCCGCGCTCGGCGTCAAGGCGGATGACGATCTGTCGCCGCCGTTCGGCGCCGATGGCGGCCCGGTCGGCAACGGCCCCGATCACGATGCGGGCACCACCGACAACGGCCTGGGCGAAACCACCGCCCCGGTCGAGGAGCCGGTCGGCAAGGGCCGCGGTCGCCGCCAGCGCGTCGCCGAGGACGCCTGATCCACCCCCGGTGCCGTGCACTCCCTCACGGCACCGCATGGCGCACGGGCGCGCCCCCTTTCGCTCCCGCACGCCGAAACTCGGGGCAACGCCGGCACACGGCGTCGCCCTTTTTTTGCTTCATGGGCTCCAGTCCCGATTCAACACCGTATCGGATCGATAATTTAGCTAGTCCTTCGCTTTATCGCCGTATAAGCACAGGATATCGCAGTTCGAACCTGGGCCACGCTCAAGGGAAGGGGGTGATGAATGGATAGCCGGGCGAATGGTGATGACACCGCTCGCGGGACCGGCACGTCCACTTCATCACGAGGTCCCGACATGGCCGACCGCGTCTCCGTCTCCATTACGATCGGGGGGAAACTTCCCGCCGATCGACTGCCCGAACTGTACAAACTCGCCGATTTCTACGGCCTCTCGACCGAATGGGGGGGAGAACCGCTTGAATCCGTTACATCCGGCGAACCCCTGCGCCTCCATGCTCACGAGGTCCAGAACGGCAATATCGAGGATATCGAGGACTTCTGCTGCACCAACGACCTTCCGTTCAGGACGTGGTCGGGAGGCTCGCCCGGGTCGTTCTCGCCCGAGGTTCGGGTCTGGCCAGGTCATGGTCCGCGCGCGATATTCTCGGCCGACGACAACGAAAGCGTCGTGCTGACGCTTCAGGAATACAATGCTCTAGGTGACCTCGCCGCGATCGGTGAGCACTTCCGGTTGGGTGGCTTCAAACCGCCTGCGCTCTCCATCGTCCCGGGAAAGCCTGAGACCGATAGCTAACAGCGCCATCGGCACATCCTCCTGACCTAGCCCGATCCGCGTCCCGCACGCACCACCGTCCGCGTGAAGAACGCGGTCGGTGAGGGGCGCTCATCGCGCCCTGCCCGGCCGAAGGGCCGGGGAGGGGAGGAGGATTGAAGATCGGTGTCGAGGACATGGGGTCCAGCACGACATCAGGAGACACGTCATGAACATCGGTCAGATCAAGCAGAACGACGCGGGCATCTTCATGGGCCGCATTTCCACCCTCGCGGTCGCGATGACGATCGCGCTGAAGCCGGTCCAGTCGTCCAATCCGCGCGCCCCGCGCTACGAGATCCATGCGCTCACCCCGGGCCGGACGTGGGTGCAGGTCGGCGCGTTCTTTGAACTCACCTCCAACAACACCGGCGAGGCGTTCCTCAACGGCCGCATCGACGATCCGTCGCTCGCCGCGCCGCTCCAGGTCTCGGCCTTCCGCCAGGACGACGGCTCGTACAACGTCGTGTGGCAGCGCGCCCAGAAGCGCCGCGACGTCGGTGCCGCGCTCGGGGTCAAGGCGGACGATGGCGAACCCGCGCTGCCTTTCACCGCCGATGGCCGTGACGTGGCGACCTCGGGCGCAGGCGATGACACCGGAGACGGGCTGGGTGCCAGCACCGCGCCGGTCGACGAGAGGGTCTGACCGGCATCGGGCGGCGCTGACGCGTCGCCCGTATCGCCACCTCGACGGGGATCGCTTCATCGCCGAAGCGGTCCCTGTTGCCGTTAGTGCCTGTTGCAGCCGCGCGGTCCGTGGTGTACGGATTGTCTTCCGTTTTACGGAAGATACGGATTCCCATGTAACAGAAAGATGGCCGTTACAACATTGGCAGGACCAGATGAGGGTCCCATCCTGGAGGGACGCAGGGCTTAATCGATCCCCGGCCGCGTAACGAAAGATGAGGGAAACCATGACCCCTACAATCGAAAAGGCCAGATCGACCGACGTGTCGAAGCGGTTCGGCTTCTATTACGACGAGGCGATGACGCATCCGATCGCAATCGAGCGCAACGGCGCTGCCCGCGTGGTCATGCTACCCGCCTCCGAGTTCGAACGCTTGTCCCGCCTCGATCACCTCGCGCTCTCGCCGCAGGAGTTGAGCGATGAAGCCATCCACGCCATCAGGACCGCGACGCCCAGCGCCGGGTCCGTCCAGAACGATCAGTACGTCGATTGAACCGCAAGCCGGTGACCTGATCTGGTATTTCTACCTCTGGCGGCATGAACATAACCGGGGCGACGAGGACGGCTCGAAACTCCGCCCCTGCATGGTGGTTGGCAGCTATCGCTCAGCCGGAAGGCTCCGTGTCCTGATGGTGCCACTGACGACGCGCGATTATTCACCGGCTGCATCCATCCCTCTGCCGCCGCGATTCATTGAGGCCTTCGGCCTCGATGACCGATCACGCATCGTGTGGGACGACGTGAACGATTTCGCATGGGTCGGACCCGACGTTCGCGCCGGTAACGACGGTAGCACCATCATCGCCGAGGTGCCGAGCCGCATCGTACAACGTGTCGCGGCGCTGATCGTCGAGCATCGGATCACCCCCACCCGGCGAACCGAGTAGGCGATCGATCCTCGCCAACCCGAAGGGCGGCGCCCGCAGACACAGCCCGGTTCGCTGGCCGAGTGGAAAGATCATCACGATCGGCGATGATCCCGCAGCCGGGCGGCGCGTAAAGCCGTCGCTGTTCTGCCAGCGGGTATCGGCAGGCGTTTGCCCCCTATGGCGATGAGGACGCCCAGGTCCGATGCGGTTGCCGGCGATCGCCCTGGCGAGGGTCGGCCGTCGGGCGACCTTGCGGCATCCGGTCTCCTTGCCGGTGCGTCGTCGCCCGGGCGCGGCCGTCCTTGTCGAGCTTCGGAGCGGCACCACGTCGGTCAGCGAGCGACGCTGGCGGCACGCCTGCCTTCGCGCCGGGTCGTTCGGGGGTACGGGTCAGGCGACCGACATGAGCGGTTCACGAGGTTTGTCCATGGCAATGCCTGCGGGAACCTTGGGCTGATCGACGGCCCATCCGCCGTTTCGTGTCACCTGCGCCGCGCCCCGGGGCCTCGCAACCCCTTTGGCAGGGCCGTGTTGCCGCGCTTCGCGCGGCTGCCCGCACCACCCCTGCAAAAGGGGTTCCCCTCCGGTCGACCAGGCCCGCCGCCTGCGCGCCGGCCCAGCTCGCCCTCCGGTGCAACGCCCCGAACCGCGACGCCCTTCAGGTGACACCGGCGGACGGACCGCCGACCAACCCAAGGAGGCAATGCCATGAACAACGTGAACCTCGTCGGCCGCCTGACCCGCACCCCCGAACTGCGCGAAGTCAATCGCGCCACCAGCGTCGCGACCATCTTCGTGGCGACCGATCGCCCGAAGCTCAACAAGGACGGCCACACCTACAAAGGCGACGACGGCTTCACCGTCAAGGAGACCGAATACCACAAGGTCACCTGCTTCAACGGCCTCGCCAAGGCGATCGCCGGCAACCGCAAGAAGGGCGACCTCATCGCCATCGAGGGACGCCTGCACTACACCCGCTGGCAGGACAGCGACGGCAACGACCGCTACGGCTGCGAGATCATCGCCGATCGCGCCGAGTTCTACTGACCGGCCAGCGAACCGGGCGGCGCCTGCGGGCGTCGCCCTTCGCGCATGCTTCATCATCGCCCGCGCAGGACGCCTCGCCCACGGTGCTTCGCACCGCGGCCTTGCGCCAGCGCGCGCTCACCTGAAAGGTCCGGCACCATGACCGTCCAGCGCGACATGTTCGACGGCGACCCGTTCGCGCCCGAGCCGATACCTGCGGCACCGGACCCGGTCGCTCGGGTCGACGAGCCGGCACCCGCCGGCGGCGACCACGACGGCAATGCCGTCGCGCTCGCCCCGCTGGCGGTGCCGTGCGGCTTCCGCAACCGTCGCAATGAACCCTGCCGGCGTCTCGCCGAGCGACCCATCCTGATGAACGGCCAGCCCTTCGTCCATCGTGGTCACCAGCTGCTCCAGTGTCCGCGTTCCTGCTGGCTAGACGATGACAGCGCGGTCGAGCCGGACATTGCTGACCGGATCGGTGAAGATATCCGGTTCGCAACCGAACCGGATATCCAGACCGACCCGCACGGCGAGGACCCCGATGCCAACCGCGATCCAGACGACCCGGGAATCCAGGAGATGCCGGATTACGATGCCGGGGATGACGGTGGCGAGTATGAATGGGACTGATCCTGCTGATCCTGCTGTGCTGGCTGTGGGACGGCCGTAGAGGGGCAGGGCGGGGCGTCCCGCCTTGTGGGCGGGACCGGGCTCTATTCGGCCCTGGCGGGCCTCACGGAGCCCCCTGGCGGGGTCTCCGCCCTGCGGGTGACGATCCCTATGCCGGCGCCGGGCGTCCTGCGCGCGGGCGGCGGCAGCTGGCTCGCCCTCCCGGGCTCACTGGCGCTGCCTTTGCGGCGCTGCGCCGTGCCGGCGCATCACCGCCGCCCGTGCTCGGTCCGACCCGGCGTGCCCACCACAACATAATATTTTCTCTCTCTGTGATGAGGAAGTCTGGCATGCGGGGTTGGCGGGCCGTCAAGGACGCGCGGTCCCCCCAATTTTCACGCACCCTTCCGTCTCCGCTTCGCTCCGCCTCCAGGGCACGAGAAAATCGGCTCCCCCGCGCGCGAGCGTTAACCGGGGTCCGCGACCCTGCGGGCCGCGGCTTCCCGGTTAACGTCCCTGACCGCCCTGACCGCCGCATGCCGGATGAGATTCCTCACCGAGAGAAGGTGAGATTTTAAACTCATGGAGGCTATCATGACCAAGTACAGCAACTTCAACGACATGGGCCGCGCGATCAACGAGCGCCGCGCCGACGAGCACACCACCGAGACCTATCAGGGGGCGTTCATCGAGGCGAGCGAGATGGCGAAGCTTTCCATCGTCAGCGAAGCCGAGAAGCTGGACATGCCCGACCCGGAGCAGGCCGCACACGCCGTCGAGCAGATGCTGGCGACGATGTTCGACGTGTTCCGCGACACTCGCATGGAGGAGTTCGCCGCCGACCTCGCATGGGGCTTCGTCAACAGCTTCCACATGGTGGCCAAGCGCATCGAGGGCCGTGAGGATGACGCCGCCAAGAAACTTGGCGACCTGGTGCGCAGCTACGACCCCTCGGAGATCTACGCGGTGGAGCTCGAAGAGACCCAGCTGCTCTGCCAGACCCTCGAGAATTGCGCCGAGGCGATGCGCTGCATGCGGGACCACGCCGGGAACGTGTATCGCGTCGAGACCGGACGGCCCTTCTCGACCGTCCGCGGCAGCAGGGTGTCGTCCAAGCTGACCGCCTCGATGATCGACGGTGCCGACTATCTGGCGGCACGCGCGGCAAAGCGTCGGGACGAGCACAACCCGAGCGGCCCGATTGTCGCCTTCTCGGGCGGCATGGAATGGCACGACCACGAGCAGCTCTTCGAACGCCTCGACCAGATCAAGCGTCGCATCCCGTCGATGGTCCTGATGACCACCGCCATGAACAAGGGTGCCGACGCCATCGCAGCGTCGTGGGCGGCCTCGCGCGAGGTCAAGCTGGTGCGCATGTTCCTCGACAAGCGCCACGGCAACCGGGGCGGGTTCCTCCGCAACGACCGCATCGCCTCGCTGCGTCCCGTCGAAGCGATCGTCTGCGAAGGATCGGGCGTCCAGATCGACTTCGCTCGCAAGTTGCGTACCGCCGGCGTACCGCTCCACGTCTTCCGCAAGGACGGACAGGCACCGGTGCAGCCGAGCCAGCGCAGCCGCCGCGCCTGACGCACCCACGGAAGGGCTCCGGGCAACCGGAGTCCTTCCCCTTTTTTACGTCGCCCTGGGCGGCGCTCCGGGGCATCGAGCCCCATCGCGCCGCGTGGGACTGACCTATCGGTCGATCACGCCACGTTGCCCGCTCGGCACGGCTCGCTCGCGGCAGGGCAATGCCGTCGCATTGCCACTGCCAGCTACGCCTCGCCGGTGCCGGGGTCGATACCGACACCCGTCGCATCGCCTCGCTCGCTTTGCGGTCATCGCTGAATGCGATGACCAGCGCGCTACGCCTCGGCCGATACGACTGGCGATCGTCGTTGAACACCAATCGGCACGCCTCGCTTGCTTCACGGCGATCCCTTCGGATCGCCGGTTCGCTACGCATCGCCGTGCCGATCGCGTTGGCTTATCGACCGCGCCGTCTCGCTCGCATCGCGGCCACGCCTGCGCGTGTCACGCTCGCTACGCATCGACCGGCGCGGTTCAACCGGCGTCACGCTTGCGGCATCAGCACGGCTCGCTGGCGGGCGCGGCGATGCCGTCGCATCGCCTGCACTGCCGCTGCGCATCGCGCCGTGCCGATCGCACCCATTGATCGGCCACGCCGTCTCGCTCGCATCGCGGCCACGCCTGCGCATGTCGCGCTCGCTACGCATCGACCGGCGCGTCTCACCCGGCATGTCGCTTGCCGCATCGGCACGGCTCGCTGGCGGGCGCGGCGATGCCGTCGCATCGCCTGCGCTGCCGCTGCGCATCGCACCGTGCCGATGCCATCGCGCAGGAGCTGACCGGCACGGCTCGCTCGCTTCACGGCGATCCCTTCGGATCGCCGGTTCGCTACGCATCGCGGTGGCGATCGCGCTAGCTTATCGACCGCGCCCGTCTCGCTCGCATCGCGGCCACGCCTCCGCGTGTCGCGCTCGCTACGCATCGACCGGCGCGGTCCGACCGAAGCCCGGCTCGCTCGCGGTGCCGCAATGCCTGCGCATTGCGAGCACCAGCTACGCATCGCTCGGGCACCCGGTCCTGCGGACCGACCCATGACCCCGTGATCGGCCATGCCGATCCTGACGGATCGGAAGGGGAGGGGAACCGGAGATGATGGTTCCAATGGGAGACAGACCATGTCGATCACCTTCTTCCTCAGCGTCGATCGCAAAGCCGACGCCGCGCCCGCCGTCATCACCGCCCGCCAGCTTGCCGCGTTCCGCGCCTTCGCCCGCGAACGTGGCCAGCTGCTCGAAGACGAGGATGATGACCCGCTCGTGTCGTGCTCGTTCGAAGCTCGCGTCTGCCCCTGGTCGCTCGCGTCGATCTGCGCGATCTTCGATCACGATGTGGGTGTCATCGCCGTGGTCGAGGAAGCCCAGTTCCGTGGCCTCAACGTGCGCTTCTGGCACGATGACGCGACCCGCACGATCACGATGCGCGTCGCCAGCACCCCGGACGGCGCAGCGGAGATCAATCTCGCGAACGGCAACGCCTTCCACGTCCTCGACGCGCTACGACTTTCGGACGATAATTGCGGCAGCATGCCCATCGGGCAACTACGCGAAACACTCGGCCAGCCCTATGTTCGCCGCGACCTTGGTCGCCTCGATGGTCGTTACCTCGAACGCTTCGACACCCTCGCTGCTCAGGCCGACACCAGTGAAGGGATACGCATGGTCTGGGGATAGCCTCCCTCCAGTCGCCATCGCGTCGGGGAGCATCGGGCTTCGCCTCGATGCTCCCCATTCTTATGCCTGAATGGACCGAAGCTTCGCCAACTCGGCCCAAGCATTGAAAAGGGGAGCGCCTAACGGCAGCTCCCCTTCTATTTGCATGATGGGCTTGAGCCCGCTTTCGCGCTGACCCGCTTACGCGGTCAGGCGCTTCACGGTCTCGGCGATCCCGAGTTTCTTGATCGCTCCAATGATCGCGCTGAACTGGGCAGGATCGGCCTTCATCAACCCCGACCGTTCCACCTCCTTCAGCAGCTCCGAACGCTCACGATCGGCCAGTTGCTTGCGGCGTTCGTTGAGCCGCTGTTCGTCCGCCTCAAGCTGTGCCCGTTCCTGCTCGATACTCCGTGCCATATGACCTGCCTTTTCTGATCGTGGATCGGCCTCCATTTCCCACGATGCCAGCACCGCTCCACCGGCACAATAGCGACACTCATAATCGCTCGCTGGTCCGGCTTTACCGGACCAGCATGAGGCGACGGACACTGACCTTCGGCCAGGTCCGTCGTCGGGCGGGATTGCTCCGCCCAATACCCTTCGGTCCAGTCCGGTGGTCGCCTGCCTGCGGCGCTTACTCTCCCGGAACCCAGTCCAATGATCGGACATCCAGCCATGATGCCACCACCACCGCGACAGTCCCTAAGGATTTGCACACCGTACGCGGCACGCCGCAGGTTAAGTGTCTGTAATTGCCGGTGTTTGCAGGGGCAAACATGTTTGCCCCTGCAAACGCCTTGGTGGTTCTCCCCTAAGCGCTTGAGAACGCGCGAAAATCCCTGTTTGCAGGGTGAATGCGTTTTCACTCTATACCTCGGGACCAGGCTGTAGTATTTTCCACTCTCCGAAAACCCCACCAGCCACTTTCAAGTGGGTGGTGAATGTCTAACTCGACGATAGCTTTCAGACTTTCGTCTGAAGAGATTGCGGCACTTGATCGTGTAGCCGCGAAACGGTCGTGCTCCCGGTCTGAGGCCGCGCGCACTGCGCTTATGTTCGGTATCCGTTTCGCTGAGGCCGAGCATACTTTCAACATCACCCGTGCGGTCCTCGTTCTCGAGTACATGCAGGCGGCGATCGACGTGATTATCACACGCGATCACGGCGACGTCGTACCCCAGCTTCGCGAAGCCGCGAAGGAGCGCCTGGCGACGTTCCATGCGTAGCGGCGACATCCGGTTCAACGGTCAGGCGGCGACCGTAAAGCACCATTCCGCGCGGGGGCGGATCACCCGCAACTCGGGCAATTTCACCCGCGGTTCGCAGCTTCTCGCCAGTCAGTACAAGATGACCTGGGCGGGCCTCCAGGTGCCCATCTGGATATGGCTGGGGACGTTCATCGTCCTGTTCAATATCTTCGTCTGGCTGGGCCTCGCCGAGCATGAATTCCAGCTCGACCTGATGAAGCTCTATTCCGCCATCTGGACGTGGGTCGGCGGGGACAAATTCCACCTCATCAACCTGACCTTGCCAAACGGCATCGTGACCAAGGTTCCGATCGGCTACGTCCCCTACGAACCCCATGTCGTTCATGCCTGGGCGAAGACGGTCAAGATCTTCCTGACGACACTCGTCATGTCGGCCTTCATCGCAGCACCGATCATCATGTGGTTCATCATGTGGGCAAACAAGCGCGGCAGCGACATGCTCCAGGAACGCCACAACCGCGGCGCCCTGTTGGTCGAGCGTGACGTGCTCGTCAAAACTGTCAGCGGCCACAACCGACGCAAGTTCCGCACCGAGTGCGCCGAACACGATCCGCCGTACGTCCCCGAACTCGTCGCCAAGGCTCCGATCCTCGATCGGATCGACCGGGGCATCCACGTTCCATACACGATCGCCGGCATCCCCTATCCGTGGCGGCTCGAACAGAGCCATACCATGCTCATCGGCACCACCGGCACCGGCAAGACGACCCAGCTGCGCAGCCACGTCTCGCAGCTTCGCGCGCGCGGTCATCGCGCGGTCATCTTTGACCTGACCGGCGTGTTCGTGGAGACGTTCTACAACCCAGAAACCGACGTCATTCTCAACCCTATGGACGAGCGTTGCGCGCCGTGGACGCTGTTCGACGAATGCCGCAACTATGCCGACTTCGTTTCGGCCGCATCGGCCCTCATTCCCTCGCATCCCGACGACAAGGAACCGTTCTGGCAGAACGCCGCGCGGATGCTCTTCATCGAGATGTGCCTGAAGCTTCAAGAGATGGGTGAGGCGAACAACGCCGCGATCGCGCACCACCTGATGCAGGCCGATCTGAAGTCGATCAACGCCAAGCTCGATGACACCATCGCCGCCCCGCTGACGACCGAGAAAGCCGCCCGCATGGCGGAATCGATCCGCTCGGTTCTGAACGTCAACGGACAGGCGCTACGCTTCATGCCGGACCCTGTCCCGGGCGGCCCGCCCGCCTTCTCGATCCGCGACTGGATCGCGACCGACAATCGCGACGGCTCGATCATGTTCATCACCGGCTCGTACAACGACCTCGAGATGACCCGCGGTCTGTTCACGCTGTGGATCGATCTGGCCGTCAACAACCTCATGCGCCTGCCCAAGACCCGTGACCTGCGGACCTGGTATCTGTTTGACGAAGTCCATGCGCTTCACGCGCTTCCTGGTATCGAGCATGGCCTCCAGTCGGCCCGCAACTTCGGCGGTGCGTTCGTCCTTGGGATCCACTCGTTCGACAAGCTGGTCGCGACCTATGGCTTGCAGAACGCGACCGCGCTCACCGGACTTGCGCGCACCAAGCTGATCCTCGCCACCGCCGATCGAACCACAGCCGAAAAGTGCTCCGAGTTCATCGGCAGCCGCGAGGTCCGCCAGATGGATGAGGCCTACAGCTACGGCTACAACAACACCCGCGACGCCTCGACCCTCACGCCTCGCACGGCGATCGAGCCGCTGGTCATCCCCGACGACATCAACAACCTGCCGTCGCTCCACGGCTTCGTGAAGTTTCCCGATGGATTTCCCGCTGCGCGGATCGAACTCAAATACCGCTCCTATGCCGAGGTCGCGCCGGGGGCGGTGCCCCGCAAGAACTTCAAGCCTACCGAATACGTCTCGCCGGAAGACCGGCGTCGTCAGAACACCCGGAACAATGGCGCGGATGAGGGGGGTGAGGGTGGCCGCGAGCATACCCCCACACGGCCTGTGGGGGGCGTGGAGGCGAAGGAAAGGCAAGAGCCGGACCTGACCGCCTCGCAGCCCGAGAAGCCGCGTAGCGAGGCTGAAAAGGCGGCTGCGGCGATGGAGGTCACCGGGTCGCTGCCGGTGGTGATCGATCAGATAACCGGCAAGGGCGTCGCCAGCAGCCCGACCGGCGTCGATGCCGTCCGCGCGTCGGATGCCGCAACGAGGGTCGGGGGCGAACCTTCCAAGCCTGTGACGGGAGGTTCATCCAGTCTGGATGCCCAACTCGGCGGCATGGGCATGTCCCCGATCGAGAACCGTGCGGGTCCGCAGAGCGGGGTGGATCCGACGCGCGGCGAGGCGTCACGCCATGCCCCGGAAAGCCGGTCCGATCGCGGTGATGCCGATCGCCACGAGGACCAGGCGACCCGCGAATTGCGCGATGGGTTTGCGACGCAGCGCGACCCCGATCACCACCATCGTCATCACGGCCCGGATCATTCGCCGGAGATCGATGACGACATGGACATGGGGATGTAGCCGATGCTGTCGGTCGCTTCCGTCAAGTCCGCCTCCGGCGCGGCGCAGTATTTCGCCAAGGACGATTACTACACCGCCGAGCATTCGTCCGAGGCGACCGCCTGGGGCGGGGTGGGCGCGGCCGACCTTGGCCTCAAGGGCGAGGTGACCAAGGAAGACTTCGAGAAGATCCTCAACGGCGAGATGCCCGATGGCGAAAAGGTCGGGCAGGTCGAGGGTCGCAGGCTCGGTGTCGACCTGACCTTCTCGATGCCGAAGTCCGCCAGCGTAATGGCCTATGTCGCTTGCGACACCCGTGTCCTCACCGCGCATATGAACGCCGTAAAGGCGACGATGGGATGGGTCGAGAAGACCTTCGCCGAAGGCCGCACCTACGATCAGTCCAGGTCAGGGGATGCGGTGCGAACCGGCAACCTCGTCTATGCGCTGTTCCAGCACGACACGAGCCGCGCTCTCGATCCGCAGGGCCACATCCACGTCCTTATCGCCAACATGACCAAGATGGCGAACGGGGCATGGCAGGCGCTCCACAACCAGCAGCTCTGGAAGAACAACACCACGATCGGCGCGGCCTATCACGCCCAGTTTCGCGCCGAGCTGGCAAAGATCGGCTACGAAACAAGCGTCACCGGCAAGCACGGCCAGTTCGAGATCGCCGGCGTGCCTAAGGAGGTGATCGACACCTTCAGCCAGCGGCGCGCCGATATCCTGGCGAAAGCCGGCGAGCTCGGTGTCACCTCCGCCGAGGCGTTGCGCAAGGTGACCAACAATACCCGCGACGCCAAGCTGAACGTCGAGGATCGCGATGCCCTGCGCCAGGAATGGCGTGACCGGGCGGCCGCGCTCGGATTCGACGGCAAGGCACTGGTCGATGCCGCGCGCGAGCGTGCTGGCGCCAGCGGCCTCGATGCCCAGCCACGACCGATGGAGCGCCTCGGTGACGTCCTGGCCAATCTCCGCGAAAGCCTGGGCGAGTTATTCCGACCCGCCGATCCGCTCGTCGCCAGCGGCCTCGACCGGCTGCGCATCGCGCCGGTGGATCTGCGCGCCCAGCACGCCGTCGCCTCCGCGATCCGCATCCATGCCCAACGCGAAGCCGCGTTCGCGGTGCCGGACATCACCAGGACCGCGCTCGACCTCGGGCTGAAGGGTGTCACCGCCGCGCATGTCGACGCGCGCGTCTCCGAGCTCATCCGCAACGAGAAGCTGATTCCGGGCAAGGATGACCGGATCGACAGCGTCGTCACCCATGTCACGACGCCCGAGGCGCTCGCGACGGAGCGCGGCATCCTTGCAGAGATCGAGCGCGGCAAGGGGGAGGGGCGGGTGATCGTCTCCGCCGACACCGTTATCGAGCGGATCAACGCCGCATCGGGCGACAAGGAACTCAATGCAGGGCAGATGGCGGCCGCGACGATGGCACTCACTTCCGCCGATCGCATCGTCGCGGTCCAGGGCGTCTCGGGCGCCGGCAAGTCGACCATGCTGGCGAGCGTCGCGCGCAATGTCGAGCAGGAAGGCGGCAAGGTGGTCGGTCTCGCGCTCATGAAGGCGACCGCCGATCGTCTCGGCGCCGAAGCCGGCATCGAGAGCCGCACCGTGTCCTCGTTCGTCCACAGCTATGCCCGCCACGCGCTCGCTGGGAAGGGCGCGGGCTATGACGGCGCGCGAGACGCGCTCGCCGGCACCACGCTCATCCTCGACGAAGCCTCGATGGTCGGCTCGGAGCAGATGAAGCACCTGGTCGGCATCGCCAATGCGCTCGGCGTCGATCGCTTCCTGATGATCGGCGATCGCCAGCAGATCACCGCGGTCGACGCCGGCAAGGCGTTCGCGCTCGCGCAGGCCGGCGGGATCACGCTGGCGCGGATGGACGAGAATCTGCGCCAGCGCACCGAGCAGCTGCGCACCGTCGCCGCGCTGACCAACCGCGGCGAGGTGCGCGAGGCGATGGCGATGCTCGGCGACAAGGTCACCGCCAACCCCGAGCATGTGAAGGCCGCGGCCGAACACTGGCTGGGCCTAACCCCCGAACAGCGCGAGACCACCGCGATGTTCTCGTCGGGCCGCGTCGCGCGCGCAGAGCTCAACGTGCGCATCCAGGACGGCCTCGCCGCGGAGGGCACGTTGAAAGGGGACGGCGTCGTCACCCCGGTCCTCGACAAGGTCAACGTCACGCGCGAGGAACTCCGCTACGCGCATACCTATAAGCCCGGCCAGGTGATCGACCTGCGCCATGCCATGCGCGAGCTCGGCCTCAGCCCCGGCACCTATGACGTGCTCGGCGTCGACGCGAAGGGGCGCGTTCAGGTCCAGATCGGCAACCGGGTACGGACCTTCGATCCGCAGAAGATATCGCCGGTCGACAAGACCGACGCGATACAGCTCGCCCAGCGCGAGCAGATCAAGCTGCATGAGGGCGACAAGATCCGCTGGACCCAGAACGACAAGGACCGCGGCCTCAACAACAACGATATCGCCCGCGTCGTCTCGGCCGACCCGTCGGGGATCAAGGTGGAGGCGAGCGACGGCACCCTCCACGAGCTGAAGGCGGGCGATCCGATGATGGAGCGGATCAGCCTCGCCTACGCGCTCAACATGCACGCGGCGCAGGGCATCACCACCGACACCGCGATCGCGGTGATGAGCCACAGGGAATCGAACCTCTCCAACCAGCGGCTGTTCAACGTCACCGTCACGCGCGTCCGCGACGACATCCAGCTGTTCACCGACGACCGCGAGAAGCTGACCGCCGCGATCGAGCGCAACGAGGGCAACAAGACCTCGGCGCTCGAGACCACCGGCGCGCTGTCGATCGACCCCGATCGCGGCGCTGCCGGCGCAGCCACGAAAGCCGGCGCGGGCGAGACGTTCAACCCTTCGCTGCCGCCCGACCTCGATCGCGGACCGGAGAAAGTCGGAGGCGAGCCGAGCGCAGATACAGCCCGCCCCTCGACCGGCGGCAAGATCGACATCCGTACCGATCCCTCGCTCGACCTCTCCCGGTTCAGCGTCCCGGTCGAGCCCAAAGGGCCTGAACTTCCCTACCCCGAAAAGGACATCGGACTGGAGCTATGAGCATGACCACATCACCACCGACCTGGGACCAGGTGATCGCCACCAAGCACTGGCACGCCTGCGACCTCGACACTCATACGCTCACGCAATGCAGCCAGCTCGCGCGGCGCGACGATGCGCTCGACTGGGGCGGCGAAACGCTTGCGATGGCCGCGATTTTCGGCCTGACCTACGTCTTACTCCTGCCGCTCACCCGCGCGCTGCGTGCCCTCCGGGTCCGGTCCGAGCCAGCACGATGAGCCTCGCCGACCGCGACTATATGCACGGGCCTCCCCGCATCGGTCGGACCTCGCGGCTCGACACGCCGCCCTGCGACGCGATCGAGGGAACGGCCGAGTATGGCCATCAGGCCCGCAGGAAGCCCGTGGAGCCACGGTCAACCGCACCACGCATGATCGTCCCGCTGACGCGCCGGTTGCGTCAGGCGGGACTCCTGGCGGCCGCGGTGGCGGCTTTCACCTTCGCCTGGGCGGTCGGATGCGGAATCGTCAGCGCGTCGCTTCACACCGATGGTGGAATTTTCGTTCCGCCCGCAACCCAAGGTACGCCCGGTGGACGGTAGTTTCCCTTTTCGCTTCCGGCGCCAACCCGAGCCGACGCACGCGACCCTCACGATCGCCGAAACCGCGGATCTGACGGAAGCGGCGCTTGAAGCGGTCCGCGCCGGTGACGGGGGCCGGCTCGCGGTATTCGGCGATGGCGACGCGATCGCCGAACTCGCCGACCAGGTCCGCGACCAGCTGATCGACCCCGCGCGCGGCAACTGGGACTTCTTCGCAGACCATCCGAGCGACTATGCACGCTCGTCCGCGATCGAAGCGTTCCTTCCCGACGATCCTGACGTTTGCTCGGGCTACACCTGCGCTTCGCGCTATGTGCTGCTCCGCGCGATCCAGCATGCCGGCGATGAACCTGGTGCGACCCTTTCGGCCGTCCGCGATCTGATACGGGATCTCCCGCCGGAAGCCGTCGCAGAGGCGGCGGGACACGATTCTGGAAACGGTCACGCCCTGCGTTGGGGAATGACCGTGCTGGCCGGCGTGCGACGAGCGACCCACGCTTTCGCCGACCACGACCGGCTGATGCCCAGGATCTCCATCGCGCGCTGGCTGGCAGGATCGGCGTCGACCATCCTGTTCGTACGACGCGAACCTGGACTGACTTCGAGCGAGGTTGTCGCCGTCGAGGCCTCGCTGCGCGATCACGCGATGCTGTCCAGAATGGACGTGTTTCCCCTGGCTCTCCCCTCGCAGTCGATGGAGGTGGTCGATGGGCATCGATGATCGCGACTATATGCGCGATCGCTACCGCAAGCGGCAGGGGCTCGATCCCGGTGCGACGCAATGGAACGATCGCAAGGCACGGGTCGAGCTGAACCGCTTCGGGTTCAGGAAATCGGTGCCGCTGGGGAGCGCGAGCTGGATATCTGGCGGATCGAAAGGGTCGTGGTTCGAAGCCAGGAACAGGGGCCACGATTATCAGCGCGGTCGATGGCGGCCCCGCCCGCGCTTCACGCCGGCCCCTTACTGGCAGGCGCTGGGCGTCGGTGTTGCCATCGCACTGGTCCTTGCGGCCTGGGCCGGGCAGGGCCAGATCAAGCGCGCAACCTCCAGCCTGTTCGCGTCAATCGTGGGGACGAACACCGGTTTTCCGGAATCGGGAACGGTCGCCGTCTCCTCCAGCGTCGACCTGCGAACCGTCAGAAGCCACCTGACCATTCAGGGTGCGGCAGACAATAGCATCGTCCAGCTGCTCGATCCGGCGACGGCGAAGAACCGGCTGTCGGTCTATGTCCGCGCCTTCGAGCGTGTCACCGTGCCAGCCCCGCTCGGCCAATATCGCGTCCGCTTCATCCACGGCCGCGAATGGGCAGATTCTCGGACCTTCTTCGGCAAGGGCACGCTGCACGACGAGGTTGCCGGCGTGATGCTGTTCACGCGACGGGTCGGGCACACGCTCGATCTTCGTCTGGGGGCCGACAGCAATCTCGTGGTCCGGCGCATCGCCGCCAAACCGGCCTCGATCCAGTGACACTGTCCTTCATCCACGCGCGGGGATTTCGCATCGCACCGCCAGGACCGGCCCCCGCGCGCCGGCACGGCGATCAACCGGGACAGGAGACATGAGCAACTGGGATTTCGAGGAAATGGGCGAGTTCGGCTCGGATGCCGACGCAGACCGCTGGGCGAAGCGCAACAACATCGCCCCGCAGGATGTCCGCATTCGCCGCAAGGGGGACGGGGTTGAGCTGGAGGTCCGGCGCTCGGCGCTGGGCGACAGCAGCGCCCGCCACGATGACCGTCGCGACGGCCGACGCAACGGTTTCTTCTGAAAACGGCCAGGGAAGGAGTACACACGATGAAACTGAAGATGATCGCCGCGCTGGGGCTTGCCGCCCTCTCCGTGGCCTTGCCGTCGGCCGCCAGCGCGCAGTCGTCGGCGCCGGTCCTGCTCGCGATGGCGAGCTTCGCCGGAAGTCATGCCGGCACCGATGCCGCGCGCGAGGTCGAGGCGAAGAAGGCGCGCTATCGCGCGCACGCGCTTCACAACGGCAAATGCAAGGACTGCGCGGACTGTCCCGACTGCAAGGACTGTGACGAAGCCGCGAAGAAAGTTGCGGCGGACGAGGAGCGTGCCGGGATCTGCGATCCCGCAGCGCATGCGAAGAAGGCGGGCGCCGGTGCTTGATCGCACCCGCATGCTCGTCGTGACGGCCGCGCTCGCGGCCGTCACACCTTCAATGGCCCACGCCCAGAAGCTGGGGCAGGGCGGCACCGGCGTCGACGAGACGACCGCCGTGCCGCAATGCCAGGTGCCGCTCGGCGTTGCCGCGCTGGTTGAGGAGAAGGCCGCCAACCCGGCCGATGGCCTGTCGCCGCAACTGCAGGCGCTCATGCGCATGGCGGAGATGCAGAACGGCGGTTCGACCGCGCGCGTCGACGCGCTGCCACTGGTCAAGCTGATGATCGCGCGATCCAATTGCTTCCGCGTCGCCGATCGCGGCGAGGCGTTCAGCGCGCTCGAACGCGAACGCGCGATCAATGGCGGGACTGCCACAACCCGGCCTGTCACCAAGGCGGATTATCTGATCGAGGTGAAGGTGGTCTATTCCGACGCCAAGTCGCGTGAGAGCGGGGGCGGGGTCGGCGGTGTGTTCGGCGGGGCGGTCGGGCTCAAGTCGAAGACACTCGAAAGCCAGGTGCTGATGACGCTGGTCGACGTGAACACCGGCATCCAGGAAGCGGTCGCCAGCGGGTCGGCGCGCAAGAAGGATATCGGCGTCGTGGGCGGTGGGCTGTTGCTCGGCCTTGGCGTGGGTGCGCTCGGTGGAAGCTACGCCTCGACCGACATCGGCAAGATCACCACGCTGGCGACGCTCGATGCGTTCCGCAAGCTGATCGAGGATGCACGGCCACGGCTCGAGGCGAGGCTGGTGCCGGCCAAGCCGCCCGCAATGGTGCCTCCCGCCTCCGCGCCGCTACCGGCGCAGGCGGTTCAACCGCTGCCGCAGCCAAATCCGGGAACGCCGAAACGATGATCCGCAAGAAATCGACCCGCGCGGCCGAGATCGCATTTGCCGACGAAGTGATGGCGTCCGACGAGTTCGCGGCTCTCCCCGAGCGCGTGCGATCGACGGTGCGGAACCATCGCCAGGGGATGCGGGGCGAGCGCGAGACCGCCTATATGCTCGATCACCAATTCGGGCCTGACAACGACCGCAACCTGCTTATCCACGATCTGCGCCTGCCGGACGGGCAGGGCGGGTTCGCGCAGTTCGATCATATCCTGCTGTCGCGGGCGTCGCGCACCGCCTCGATCTTCGAATCCAAGAACTACTCTGGCCGGATCTCGAAGAACGAGCATGGCGAATGGATGGTCTGGTATCGCTCGCAACGTCAGCCGCAGAACATCCCCAATCCGGTCGAACAGGCCAAACGACAACGCAAGGTGCTGCAGGCGTGGCTGAAGCGAAAAGGGCATGACAGGGCGTTCGCGGAGGTCGGCGTATTCGTGTCCGTTCCGCCCACCGCGATGATCGACCGTTCCAAAATCGGCAGCGACGAGCCGATCTACAAATGCGACAACCTTTACAAAGCCTGGGTGCCGTTCGGCGGGTCATCGCCCCTGGGACGAATGTTTTCGACCGGCGTCACCGCCGCGCAGATGGTCGAGATCGCCGACCAGCTCATCGCCGACCATGTCCAGGAGGGCGATATCTATACCCGCCTCGGCATCGTTCCTGACAGCACGGACGCCGCCGATACGTCTCATACCGGCGACCCGTCTGGGCCGATCAACATGCCCATCGTCCAGGCCGCGTCTGTGCCGGAATTGCCGCCGTACGTCGAGGCAGAGCCTGTCACTGTTCATCCGGCGCAAAGTCCCTCCACATCGGTAGCGGTTGAATGCACCGTTTTGGAGGTATCGCCCCCTGCCAAGGCGGTTCCCGTCAAGGCGGGCGCACCTATCGAGGTATGCGCCGGGATCGTCGAGCGGACACTGCCAGATGGCCGCATCGCATTCAGGGCCGCGCGCGACGATGAGATCGGCAGGGAGGTTCTTTCCGCGTTGTGCAAGGGCAAGGCGATCTGGAACCCGAGATTCTCCAACTGGATCTGCGTGCCCGACGTCGCCGACGTGATCCGGGCTGCACTTCCCGATGCGATCAGGGTCGGCCACGTCGCATGAATATGATCAGCCTGCCCCGGCCCGAATGCCCGTATTGCCATGAGGCGATGCGCCGCTGGCCGCTGGGGCAGCACATGCTGGTCTGCGACACCTGCCGCCGTCCGATCGTGCGCTACCTCGCTGCGCCCTCGCGTCGGATCTTTCGGCTGCGCCCGCTCTACAGCGTCATCAACGCCATCGCGCTGTTCATTCTGGTCGCGACCTTTCTCGCCATCGTGATCGCCCGCGCCGACATCCGGCATATCATGCTGGCCGTCGCGATCCCCATCGCGATGTTCGGCGCGAGCGATATCGGCGATGGCTGGCTGTCCTGGCGTACCTCGCTCGATCGAGGGTGGAACCACCTTCGCAAGGGTCGCAAGGCGCGGCTGATCGGGCTGGCACGCGCAGCGTTCGGCATCGCCGGCTGTGCTGTCGCCATCTTCGGGCTACTTGCCTACGGCGACATGACCACTCCACGAAAACCGCTTGCCCATCAGGCTGGTCGGCCATGATTCCCTTCTGCCTGATCCTGGGCGACAGCACCGCGGTCGGCACGGCGCAGGCATTGGCAGCACAGGGCATACGCTGCGAGGTTCATGCGCGCGTGGGTGCCGGTTCGGCCGAGATCGAGCGGCGGGTGAGGGGCGCTTCGGCCGCCACCGTCGCCCTCATCGCACTCGGGTCGAACGATGCCGCCAGTCCGGCGCTCCCAACCAACCTTCTTGCGCTCAGGCGGCGAACCACCGCCGTCAAGGTGGCCTGGCTTGCCCCCTACGACCTGCGCGCGTCATCCATTGTCACGTCGATCGCGGCACGTTTCGGCGACACCGTCATCCCGCTGCGGGCGCAACCGAGCCGGGATGGCATCCATCCGGTCAGCTATCGCCCCGTCGCCAAGTCGCTGCGGTGGGGGGCGGTCGCCCCCTTCAGAGCCGGCGTAGCGCCGGCGCCGATCGCGCGCGCGACCGTGCTGGTGATGAGCAGCCCACTCGGGTCGTGATCGCCATCTTCATGCCGCGAGCATCGGTCGCCGGAACCGAACGGCTCGACTCAATCCCGCTGGAACAAATCCGGCCCATATGACAGGCTGAACGTCATGGACCATCGCATCACCCACACCTGCGGCCATGAGCAAACCCATTTCATTGCCGGGTTCGCGTCGCAGCAGGAGCGCAAGGCCACCTGGCTGCGCACGACGGTCTGCGGCGCGTGCTACCGCAAGCAGCGCCAGGAAGAGAACGAGCGCGACGCCGCGGCCTCGCAACAAGCCGTTGCCCATCTGTCGCTGGCGCCGCTCAACGGCTCGGAACGACAGGTCAGCTGGGCAACGACCATTCGCGCGAAACGGATCGCCTTGCTGCGCAAGGATCAACCTCTCGATAGCGTCGAAACCGGCGCGGCGCTGCTCGGCATCGCGGACGCCAAATGGTGGATCGACAACCGCGACGCGACCGACGCGCAGTTGCTCGCCTCGGCAGGGGTGGCTCAGGCTCCCGGCTGAACCGGCGTCGTCACCGCATTCTTCAGCGGCGCGGGCTTCTTGCCGTCAGGCAGCGTCCTGCGGAGGTGCTCGTGGACGATCGCAGCCGAGAAGGGCTTCGGGATGAACGTCGCCTTCTCGGGCATGTCACCCGGATTGGGACGGATATTGCCGCTGGCGATCACGATCTCGATCCAGGGCCAGTGCTGTGCGACATGACGCGCCAGCGCAAAGCCGTTGATCGATCCCGGCATCTCGACATCGGAGAACAGCAGGATGGTGTTGTCGGCCTGCTCCTCCAGCAGCACGATCGCGGTATCGCCGTCCATCGCCTCATGACAGCGAAAGCCGGCGTCCTCCAGGATCAGCGTCATGTCCATCAGGATGATCGGGACGTCATCGACCGCGAGCGCGAAAGGTACGGTCGAAGTGTTCATCACCTCTACAACCGCCTGTATCTGTAGGCGCTTGCAATCGTAACTGGCGCAGTAGATGTCGATCATCGCGGACATCATCCTGGCCAACTCGCGTGTGGTCGGCGCATTTTCCCACCGGCTCATCGTTGGTTGGCTGGCCAGCCCCGCGCCCGATCCCGGCAGCTTGCCCAGCGCCAGGCGGAAGCCCGGATCGTCACGCAGAGCGTCGAGATCATCGGCGTCCTCGTAGCCGCACGCGATCGCGAACACGCGGGCACGCAGTATGTCATCAAGGCGATGGATCACCCGCGCAGGATCGCGCGGATCGGCAATGCAAGCCGCAAGCCGCCGGCAAAGCCCCATCGCGCGCTCGGCCTGTGCCAGCAGCAGAACACCGCCATCCGAGGTGAGCCGACCTCCGTCGAACGCGGCTGTGATCTTCTTGCGCCCGATCGCTGGAAACGAAAATCCCGGCGCGCTATCATCGCTCCCGGCGGGTGTGGTCCGTGGCATAAATTGCCTCGCTGCAGGAATGGCCTAGACACCCATTTTCCTACATCAAAGCAATCGCTTAAACCACTCCCGCCAACCCTTCTGACCGAACCCGATGAATAAGCCGGGCTAGAGGCGGCCGAGTGATGAAACGGCATCGCTCCACCTTTCGCCGTCAATGGTCGTGGCCGATCGCCCTCGCGGCGCTGACCCTGTTCGGCTTGCTCTCGGCGCTGTTCGGCGAAGGCGGCATCTGGTGGTGCCTGTCGTGGGCGGCGCTGGCGATCCCGCTGCTGGTGATCGCGCGCCACGTCCTGCGACCGACAGGGAGGCCGCAACATGCTCGCCACCATGCGCCCTGACGGCGACGACGCGCGCCAGGCGCGCGACGATGCCGAAACGCTGCCGATCGTGCTGCCGCTCCCGGTCGAGCGGCATCCCTATGCCCCGCCGCCCGAACACAAGATATTCGGCTTTCTCGGCACATGCCTGGTCTTTGCCGTGGCCTTCGCCGGCCTGCTCCTGACGGTCGAGCATCATTTCAACCCGCCGCCGCCCTCGGCGCCGCTGGTGGTGAGCCTGCTTCCGCTCGCCTCGCCGCCCGAGACGCCGCCCAAACCGAAAGAGGCGCCCAAGCCGGTCGAGAAGCACCAGCGCCAGCCCACGCCGCAAAAGGTCGTGCCGGTCGAGCGTCCGATCATCCCGGTCCCGACGATCGCGCCGCCCCCACCCGCGCCAGCGGTGAAGCCCGTCGATCCGACGCCCCCGCAACCGGAAACCGCCGCGCCCAAGACGGCGCCGGCGCCCCCCGCGCCGCAGGTATCGAGCAACGCGCCCGATACGTGGGAGGGCCGCGTTCTCGCCCGCTTGCAGAAATACCAGCGCTATCCCGGCGCGGCGAAGAGCGCCCGCCAGCAAGGCGTCGCCTATATCCGGTTCCGGATGAACCGCGACGGCCATGTGCTATCCTCGTCGCTGGTGCGGAGTTCCGGCTTCCCGGCGCTCGATCAGGCCGCGCTCGACACGCTGCGCCGCGCTGATCCGCTCCCCAAGATTCCGCCCGAACGGCCCGACGAAATCGAGCTGGTAGTGCCTGTGGAGTTCCTATTACGTTGAGCGCGCCCTTCTCCCCGATCGCGCTGCGTCGCCGCCCCGCGCTCGAACGCCGCGCCCTCGCCATGCTGCGCGGCGACGAACAGCATTTCCATGCCGATGAAGATGCCCGCGCCTCGGAGCCGTCGCGCCAGGCCGCGAAGTCGCAAGCGCTGTTCTTCGCCGAGCTGCGCCGCGTGGCGGCCCGCCACGGCATCACCGTGCTGCCGCCCGGTTCCCGCCTCGTCGGCGAGGGCGAAATGCTGCTGCTGACGTGGCTCGCGCAGGAACAGCGTATCACCAGCCACGGCCGCGCCATCCCGGCCGATCCGCTGCTGATCGCGGCCGTCGCCCGCTGCGCAGGCCTGCTCGATGCGCTCGGCATCCATCTCGGCCCGAATACCCTCTATGGGGCGCGGCTGCGCGGAAATCACGCGAGCGGGGCCGGGTCCGCCCTATAGCGGCCGATAGGCGACGCCGATCCGGTTCTCGGCCGAGTTGCGCCGGCGCAAGGTCGCGGCGATATGGCGCTCGGCCGCCTCGCGATCGGCGAAGGCGTGGGAACGGGCCTGACCGCGCGCGCCGATCCGGCCCCAGCGGGTTTCCACCAAGATCATGCCGAACAGGTCGAGGCTCGCGGTGATGCTGTAGCCGCGCCGGACGTTGCGGGCCGGGTCAAGCGCCACCAGCTCGATCGGATCACAAAGCGGGAGAGCTGCGCCATTCATGGCGCAAAGCCTACAAAATCAGGCCCGCGAAGTCCGGCGACATTCCTGAATCAGTGCGGGGGCGGTGATTCACAAAAGCGATCAGCGCGCCCGTGGTGCAGATTTCGATACACCGTGTTCAGCCGTTGAACACCGCCCGATCGGCTTGCCCATGACCGAGATGGCGAAGCCTGCTAGAAGATCGATGAAGCTGCGCGAACGGAGGGCGGCACATGGTTCAGGGCATCGTCATCGTCGCCATCCTGGCCGGCGCCGTTTGGTTCCTGATCCGGCATTTCAAGCGCGGCTGCTGCGACTGAGGTTCGGCCTCGCTATTGGGCGGCCTTCAGCTCCGTCGTACAATACACCGGATTCTTGGCCTTGGCCGCCCTCCATTCGTCATCAGCGCAACTGGCTGTCCTTGCTGCCCCGGCGATTGATGCCGGTGAAGGTGGGGCGCTTATCGCGTTCGCTTTGACAGGCGACACAGGTTCTTACGCCGGGTATGGCCGTGCGGCGTTTCGCGGGGATTTCGTCGCCGCACACCTCGCAGTCGGTGCTACCCTCGCCGGAAGGCAGACGCGATCGGGCGGCGAAAACCGCGTCCATGATCGTTGCATCAATCTGGTCCTGCACCGCACTATCGGGTGCCCATCCATTTGCCATC